>Ga0183260_10000587_pt1 | contig 30715 bp, 25 predicted proteins | sample AntDrymUQ4972206_2_FD_129768 | JGI IMG/M metagenome (GOLD analysis project Ga0183260, IMG submission 129768) | Polar desert sand microbial communities from Dry Valleys, Antarctica - metaG UQ497 (22.06) (version 2) (version 2) | ecosystem: Environmental > Terrestrial > Soil > Desert | place...
GCGAGCAGCTCGATCAGGCCGTCGCGGGCCTCCTCGGTGGTCTGGCTGCGGCGGATCAGCGCGATCACGTCGTCGAGCGCATCCAGCGCCTTGACCATCCCGCGGAACACGTGCGCTTGCTCCTCGGCCTTGCGGAGCCGGAAACGGGTACGCCGCTGGATGACCTCGATCTGGTGGCTGATCCAGTGGCTGACGAACGCGTCCAGGCTCAGCGTGCGCGGCACGTCGTCGACAAGGGCCAGCATGTTGGCCGAGAAGTTGGACTGCAGGTCGGTGTGCTTGTACAGGTTGTTGAGCACCACCCGGGCCACCGCGTCCCGCTTCAGCACGACCACCAGCCGCCGGCCGGTGCGGTCCGACGAGTCGTCGCGCACGTCGGCGATCCCCTGCACCCGGCCGGAGTCGGCGAGCTCGGCGATCTTGAGCGCGAGGTTGTCCGGGTTCACCTGGTAGGGCAGGTCGGTGACCACCAGGCATGGCCGCCCGTCGCGGTCATCCTCCACCACCACCACGGCGCGCATGGTGATCGAGCCTCGCCCGGTGCGGTAAGCCTGCTCGATGCCGCTGGTACCGACGATGAGTGCGCCGGTCGGGAAGTCCGGCCCCTTCACCCGGGCGAGCAGCTCCTCCAGCAGTTGCTCGCGCGGGGCGTCGGGGTGCTCCAGCGACCACTGCACCCCGGACGCGACCTCGCGGAGGTTGTGCGGCGGGATGTTGGTCGCCATCCCGACGGCGATGCCGGCCGAGCCGTTGACCAGCAGGTTGGGGAACCGGCTCGGCAGCAGCACCGGTTCGGCACCGCGGCCGTCGTAGTTCGGGCGTAGGTCGACGGTCTCCTGCTCGATGTCGCGGACCATCTCCATGGCCAGCGGAGCCATCTTGCACTCGGTGTAGCGCATCGCCGCCGCCGGGTCGTTGCCCGGCGAGCCGAAGTTGCCCTGCCCCTGCACCAGTGGCGCCCGCATCACCCAGGGCTGTGCCAGGCGCACCAGGGTGTCGTAGATGGCGGTGTCGCCATGCGGGTGGTACTGGCCCATCACCTCGCCGACTACTCGGGCGCACTTGGAGAAGGCGCGCTCGGGCCGGTACCCGCCGTCGTACATCGCATACAGCACCCGGCGGTGGACGGGCTTGAGCCCGTCCCGCACATCGGGGAGCGCGCGGCCGACGATCACGCTCATCGCGTAGTCGAGGTAGCTGCGCCGCATCTCGTGCTGCAGCTCGACGGGCTGGATGCGCTGGACCGGCTCGGGTTGCTCGTCGGTGGTGGTGGTCTCGTCTGGCACGCGGTTGTCCTCTGCTCGGTTGGCCGGCCTCAGATGTCGAGGAAGCGGACGTCCTTGGCGTTGCGCTGGATGAACGAGCGGCGCAGCTCGACGTCCTCACCCATCAGCACCGCGAACAGCTCGTCGGCGTGCGCCGCGTCATCCAGCGACACCTGCAGCAGCACTCGGCCGTCGGGGTCCATCGTGGTCTCCCAGAGCTCGCGGGCGTTCATCTCGCCGAGCCCCTTGTAGCGCTGGATGGGGCCCTCCTTCGGCAACCGCTTGCCTGCATCGGCGCCGGCCGTGAGCAGGCCGTCGCGCTCGCGGTCGGAGTAGGCCAGCTCGTGCGGAGCGTTCGACCACTTCACCTTGAACAACGGCGGCTGCGCGAGGTAGACGTTGCCACCCTCGATCAGCGGCCGCATGAACCGGAACAGCAGGGTCAGCAGCAGGGTGGAGATGTGCTGACCGTCGACGTCGGCGTCGGCCATCAAGATCACCTTGCCGTAGCGCAGGCGGGCCCGGTCGAAGTCGTCGTGGATGCCGGTCCCGAGCGCGGAGATGATCGACTGCACCTCGACGTTTGCGAGCACCCGGTCGATGCGAGCCTTCTCGACGTTGAGGATCTTGCCGCGGATGGGGAGGATCGCCTGCGTACGGGGGTCGCGACCGCCCTTGGCAGAGCCGCCAGCCGAGTTGCCCTCGACGACGAACAGCTCGCACTCGTCAGGGTTCTGCGACTGGCAGTCGGCCAGCTTGCCGGGCAGGCCGCCGCCGCCGAGCAGCCCCTTGCGGTTGCGGGCCAGGTCACGAGCCTTGCGGGCGGCCAGCCGCGCCGACGCGGCCGCGATCGACTTGCGCACGATGTCCTTGCCCTCGGCGGGGTTCTGCTCCAGCCATACCCCCAGCTGGTCGTTGGCCGTCTTCTGGACGAACGACCGCGCCTCGGTGTTGCCCAGCTTGGTCTTGGTCTGACCCTCAAACTGCGGGTCGGACAGCTTGACCGACACGATCGCGGTGAGGCCCTCGCGGATGTCGTCGCCTGAGACCCGGTCGGCCGGCTTCTTGATCAACCCCCACTCCTCGCCCCACCGGTTCACCGTCGTGGTGAGCGCCGAGCGGAAGCCCTCCTCGTGGGTACCGCCCTCGTGGGTGTTGATCGTGTTGGCGAAGGTGTGCACCGACTCGGTGAAGGAGGTGTTCCACTGCATCGCCACCTCCAGGCTGAGCCCGGCCGACGACGAGGCGTCGGCGTTCTCGGCCCCGAACGACACGATGCTGCGGTGAATCGGATCCTTGGGTCCGTTCAGGTGCCGGACGTAGTCCACCAGCCCGCCGTCGTAGCGGAACCGGCGCTCCATCCCGCCGGTATCGCTGCGGTGCACGGCGTCCTCACCCGCGACCCCGTCCGGTCCGCCGCCGGACTCGCCGTCCCCGGCGCCGTCGCGATCGGCGTCGACCGGCCCGAGTGGCAGTGCATTCACCGCGTTGACCACCTCGTCGGCGCCAGGCCGCTCGTCGCGCACCACGATCTCGAGACCACGGTTGAGGAAGGCCATCTCCCGGAACCGGCTGGCAAGCGTCTCGAAGGAGTAGTCGGTGGTCTCGAAGATGTCGGAGGCCGCCCAGAAACACACGGTGGTGCCGGTGGACTCGACCGGCTCGCCAGGCCGCAACGCGGCGTCCGGGACGCCGTAGGCGTACGACTGCGTCCACCGCCGCCCGTCGCGATCGATCTCCACCTCGAGCCGGGACGAAAGCGCATTGACCACGGACACCCCCACGCCGTGCAGCCCGCCAGAAACCTTGTAGCCACCCCCGCCGAACTTGCCGCCGGCGTGCAGCACCGTCAGCACCACCTCGACGGCCGGGCGGCCCTCGCTGGCCACGTCGTCCACCGGGATGCCCCGCCCGTTGTCCTCCACTCGCACCCCGCCGTCGGCGAGCAGGGTGACCACGATCCGATCGCAGTGGCCCGCCAAGGCCTCGTCCACCGCGTTGTCCACGACCTCGTAGACCAGGTGGTGCAGGCCGCGCTCTCCGGTGGACCCGATGTACATGCCGGGTCGCTTGCGCACCGCCTCCAGACCCTCGAGCACCTGGATGTCGCTGGCGTCGTAGCTCGCAGTGCTGGCCGGCGGTCCGCCCGCCGACCCGGACCGCGCAGGGGCCGGTGCGGGGAGCCCGGTTGTGGTGGTCCGATCCACTGTCACAGCTGCCTCTCGGGCTCGGCGCGCGGGTGTGCTCGCGCGGGCGTGCTCAGGTACCTCGGAGCCGGAGCAGACGGGCGCCGGACATGGTGGAGGACCGGCCGCGAGCACTGCGTGGCGGGTCGGTCCCAAGGGCTCTAGTGTATCGGCTCGGCGCGCTGAGCGGGTGCACCGGCCCACAGCGGTGCCGCCGAGCGCGCACACCGGCTGTGTACGGCGTCCAAGGGCCGATGGGAGGCACCCGTGACCCCGCGGGCGTGTCCCCGTACCAGCGGGGAGGCGTTCGACCGCCTTGTGCGGGCTGCCGTCATCCGTAGGTGTCGCGGGGACCGCGGCCACCCCGGACCGTGAAGCGCCCATGCCGCCACGATGGCGAGGCGGGTGCCCGGACGTCGATGCGACGGACCATGCCGTCGCCGAGGCTGTCGTTGAGCCGCTGCAGCAGCATCGGCGCCAGCAGCCGCATCTCGGTCGCCCAGGCGGTGGAGTCCGCCCGCACCGCCAGCGCGCCGTCGACGAACTGCTCGGGACGGCAGTGCTGGGCCACCTCGCCGCCGACCACCGCGTCCCAGCGGGAGAACAGACCGTGCACAGCGACTTGCGCGGCCCAGCCGTGTTCGACCACCAACCTCGACAGCGACCGGTCGAGACGCTGGGGGTCCCGCTCGTCGGGCCCCGGCCCGGACAGCTGCACCTCCCGCCGGCCGGCGGCTCCCCCTGTCCACGGGCCTCCGGCGGCACGCCTTCCCCGGCCAGCCAGTCGCACACCGGACCGGCGCGAGGGGTCGGTGTCCCGGTAGCCGCGGGCGACTGCCCGGGCGAGCTCGCCGCCGGTCGGGTCGTGCTCACCCGGCTCAGCGGGCACGGCTCACCTGCCCCGACAAGACGTCGAACCGGGGACCGGTAAGGCCGTGCGGCACGTCGGCGGCCACCGCCGCGGTCACGAGCACCTGCTCGGACTCCAACACCGACTTCGCCAGGTGCTCGCGCCGGTCGGCGTCGAGCTCGGCGAAGACGTCGTCCAGAACCAGCACCGGGTCGTCGCCGTCGGCGCGCAGCAGGTCGTAGGCCGCCAGCCGCAGGCTCAGCGCCAGTGACCATGCCTCCCCGTGGCTGGCGTACCCGCGGGTCGGCAGATCACCGAGACCGAGCCGCAGCTCGTCGCGATGAGGACCGACCAGGGTGGTTCCCCGGTCGAGCTCGTCAGCCCGGCGAGCGGTGAGGCCGGCCAGCATGGCGGCCTGCAGCAGCGTGCGACCCGGGTCGTCGCGCCCGTCGACCTCGAACGAGCAGTCGTACCACATCGTCACCGCCGCGCGACCAGGCGAACCGGACGCAGCGATGTCGACATGCCGCCGCTCGACCAGCGGTCGGATCGCCGTGACCAGCCGCAACCGCTCGGCGACCAGCTCGGCCCCGGCTCGGGCCAGGTGCTCGTCCCACGAGTCGAGCGTGTGCAGCGCCCCACCGGCCCTACCTCCGGCCCCACCGGCCCCAAGATCAGCCCCATGGTCAGCACCATGGTCAGCCCCATGATGAGCAGAGCCGCCCGTCCGCCTGGAGCGCCCAGCCGTCCGAAGCAGGCTGTTGCGTTGCCGGAGCACCCGGTCGTAGTCGGCACGGACGCCGGCCAGCCGTGGCGTCCGAGTCACCAGCAGCTGGTCGAGGAACCGCCGCCGCTCGGCGGGCTCGCCCTTGACCAGAGCCAAGTCCTCCGGCGCGAACACCACCGTGCGCAGCAGGCCCAGCAGCTCGCGCGGACGCGGCAGCGGCGCCCGGTTGAGCCGAGCCCGATTGGTCCCACCCGGCACGATCTCGACCTCGGCAAGCGCCTCCCGACCGTCTCGCACCACCCGGGCACGCAGCACCGCGCGGTCCGCGCCGGCCCGTACCAGCGGGGCGTCGGTCGCGACCCGGTGGCTGGCCAAGGTGGCGAGGTAGCCGATGGCCTCGACCAGGTTGGTCTTGCCCTGACCGTTGGGGCCGACCAGCACGGTGGCACCCGCCTCCAGGGGCACGTCAGCGCGCGCGAACGACCGGAAGTCCTCCAGGCTCAGGTGGGCGACGTACACCGAGTCCCCGCAGCTCGAGGGCCGCGGTCAAGCGGACTGGTGGCTGACGTCGGCTGCGGGAGTCGCGCCGGCGGCACCGCCCGCCCGCACCGCATGGCCGCCGAATTGGTTGCGCATCGCGGCGACCGCCTTCATCGCCGTCGACTCCTCCTGCCGCGAGGAGAAGCGGGCGAACAGCGCCGACGTGATGGCGGGCAACGGCACCGCGTGGTCGATGGCGGCCTCGACCGTCCACCGGCCCTCGCCGGAGTCCTCCGCCCAGCCCGCGATCTTCGACAGACCGGGATCCTCGTCCAGCGCGGCGACAAGCAGGTCGAGCAGCCAGGAACGGATCACGGTGCCCGCGCGCCACGATCGCAGCACCTCGGTGACGTCCTCGACCACCGCGGCAGCCTGCAGCAGCTCGTACCCCTCCGCGTAGGCCTGCATCACGGCGTACTCGATGCCGTTGTGCACCATCTTGGCGAAGTGACCCGCACCCACCGGTCCGGCATGGGCGAAGCCGAGGTCGCCCTCCGGCTTCAGCGCGTCGAACACCGGACGCAGCAGATCCACATGCTCGGCCGACCCACCGCACATCAGGGCGTAACCGTTGTCCAGCCCCCATACGCCGCCGCTCACGCCGCAGTCGACGAATCCGACCCCGTGCGAGTCGAGCAGCGCGGCGTGCTCGATGTCGTCGGTCCAGCGCGAGTTGCCACCGTCCACGAGCACGTCGCCCTCGGAGAGCAGCTCGGCGAGCGCGGCGACGGTGTCACTGGTCGGTCCCCCTGACGGCACCATCAACCAGACCACCCGGGGGGTTGGCAGCTCGGCGAGCAGGGCTTCGAGCGAGTCGACGTCACGGGCGGCGTCGCCCGACTGGTCGTACCCGGTGACGGTGTGCCCGGCGCGGCGCAGCCGCTCACGCATGTTCGCCCCCATCTTTCCGAGGCCGATGATTCCGAGGTGCATGCGCTCACCTTCCGGGGTAGCGGGGTCCGATGGTGGGGTCAGCCCTGCAGCCGCAGAGGCATGAGCAGGTAGCGGAACGACAGGTCGGGTGCACCCTGTTCCTCGGCACAGCCGGCGATCGACACCGGCCGGGTCGGCTGGGTGAAGGCCAGATGGCACCACGGCGCCGACACCACACCGAGCCCGTCGAGCAGGTACGACGGATTGAACCCGATCGACAACGGCTCGCCGGAAAGGTGCCCTGGCATCGACTCGCTGGCCTGCGCCTCGTCCCCGCTGCCGGCCTCGAGCAGGACCTGGTCGGTCTCGAACGTCAGCCGTACGGGGGTGTTGCGCTCGGCGACGAGGGAGACCCGGCGCAACGACTCGACGAACGGCGCAGTCTCCAGCCACACCGTCGACGTGGCCTCGGCGGCGAACAGCTGCCGGACCCGTGGGAACTCGCCGTCCAACAGCCGGGTGGTTGTCCGACGGCTGCTGCCGCCGGTCTCGGCGGTGAAGCCGATCAGCTGCTCACCGGTGCCGGAGCCAGCCAGCGCCACACCGAGCTCGGTGCCCGCGGCCAGCGAGCGCGCGGTCTCCCCGAGCACCCGCGCCGGGACCAGCGCCACCGCCTCGGCATCGGGCCGACCGGGTGACCAGGCCAGCTCGACCAGGCTGGCGCGGAACCGGTCAGTGGCCAGCATGGTCAACGCCTCACCGCTGATCTCGATCCGTACCCCCGTGAGGAGGGGGAGCATGTCGTCGCGCCCGGCTGCGGACACCGCCTGCGCGACCGCCGTGGCGAAGGTGTCGGCCGGCACGGTACCGCTGGTGGCGGGAATCGCCGGCAGCGCCGGGTAGTCCTCGACCGGCATCGTCTGCAACGTGAAGCGAGAGCTCCCGCAGGTCAAGGTGGCCCGCTGCCCCTCCAGCGTAACTTCCACCTGGTGGGCGGGCAGGCTCCGGCAGATGTCGGCCAGCAACCGACCGGAGACCAGCACCTTGCCGTTGTCGGCGACCTCAGCCGGCAGACCGGCTCGCGCCGATGTCTCGTAGTCGAAACCGGACAGTTGTAATGCCTGTGACCCGCCGTCCGAGCTCGCCTCCAGCATCAGTCCGGCCAGCACCGGCACGCTCGGCCGAGACGGAAGGCTTCGCGCGGCCCACGCGACAGACTCCGCAAGGGCGTCGCGGTCGACACGGAACTTCACGAGGCGGGCCTCCTGCGGGGGGTGCTGCGGTTCGGGCCTGCATCCTGCCACGCGCTCGCCCGGGTCCCGGTCGTCGTCCCCAGTGCGCCGGTCAGCAAAGTGGTGGCGGACCAGGTGGTCATTAGATCTCCCGTCGGGTTAGTAGCAGCTGTGGATGCTGTGGACAACCGAGATTGACCCAGGTCGCGCGGCAGGTACGGCGGTGCGGTCGGTGTGGACAGCCGCGGGCGAACCGGGGACAGGCCGCCGGGGTGGGGGACGGCCACGCCCCGTGCACCGGCCGTCCACCGGTCGGCGCGTGCTCGGGACTGTGCTTCGCACCGGTCGTCCACATGCGCTCTCGTCCCCGCCGACCGATCAGACCTGCCGGGCCTGCAGCTTTATCCGGTTGGTGAGCTCGGCCACCTGGTTGTAGATGGTGCGCCGCTCGCTGAGCAGATGGCGCACCTTGCGATCGGCGTGCATGACCGTGGTGTGGTCCCGTCCGCCGAACTGCTGGCCGATCTTCGGTAGGGACAGCTCGGTCAGTTCTCGGCACAGGTACATCGCGATCTGTCGGGCGGTGACCAGTTGCCGGCTGCGGCTCGCGCCGCACAGGTCGTCGATGGTGAGGCTGAAGTACGCCGCGGTCTGGGCGATGATCAGCGGCGCGGTGATCTCGGGCTCCCCACCTTCTGGGATGAGGTCCTTCAACACGATCTCGGCCAGCGTGAGGTCTACCGGCTGCCGGTTGAGGCTGGCGAAGGCGGTCGCCCGGATGAGGGCGCCTTCGAGCTCGCGGATGTTGGTCTGGATCTTGCTGGCGATGAACTCCAGCACGTCCGACGGCGCGGTGAGCTTCTCCAGGGCTGCCTTCTTGCGCAGGATCGCTATCCGGGTCTCGAGGTCGGGTGGCTGCACGTCGGTCAGCAGGCCCCACTCGAAGCGGTTGCGCAGCCGGTCCTCCAGCGCCTCGAGCCGCTTAGGTGGGCGGTCAGAGGTGATGACGATCTGCTTGTTGGCGTTGTGCAGGGTGTTGAACGTGTGGAAGAACTCCTCCTGGGTCTGAATTTTGCCCTCGAGGAACTGGATGTCGTCGATGAGCAGGACGTCCACATCGCGGTAGCGACGCTGGAACGAGGCCGCCCGGTCGTCGCGGATGGCGTTGATGAAGTCGTTGGTGAACTCCTCGCTGGAGACGTAGCGGACCCGCGCGCCGTTGTACAGGCTGCGCACGTAGTGGCCGATCGCGTGCAGCAGGTGGGTTTTGCCGAGGCCGGACTCGCCGTAGACCAGCAGCGGGTTGTACGCCTTGCCCGGCGCCTCGGCGCACGCAACCGCCGCCGCGTGCGCGAACCGGTTGGACGAGCCGATCACGAAGCTCTCGAACACGTACTTGGGATTCAGTCGTGCCTCGGCGGTGGCTGGAGCGGGCGTGAGGGAACCCCGCTCCGGCGCGAGCGCGGCCGAGCGCGCCTGCCGGGAGCTGAACGGAGCTTCGGAACCTTGTCGCTCCATGAGCCGGTCGGTGGCGCTCGCGGCGCCGAATCGTTCCCGCGATGGATCTGTCGACAAGTCGCCAGAGCGCTGCAGAGACTCGTCGATACTGAGCGGGTCGCCCCCCTCGGCGGCATCTTCGACGGCGGTGAGGTTGGCGTCGACGGTGACCCCGAGGTGAACGTCGTGACCGAGGACGGTGCCCAGCACCTGTTCTACCTGCCGGCGCATCCGGTGCTCCAGCTGGGTGCGGGTGAAATCGTTAGCGACGGCGACGATCAGGGTGGAGCCGTGCAGCGTGAGCGGCCGCGAAGCCCGCAGCCAGGCCCGTTGGCTCGGGGCCAGGTCCGAGATCGCCCGCTGCCAGGCTCGCATGAGCTGTGGGCCGTCACCCCTCGGCAATCGGCCCCCCTCTTCCGCAGCCGGCCCGGCGTACGGCCCGGTGCGGGGCTCGGTGCGGGGCTCGGCCCGGACCTCTGTCTGGGTATCGGCGCTGCCCGAAACGTCCTGGTCGACCACATTTCCTCCTCGCACTCGCACCGCGCAGTCATCCGCGCGGCGTCACCGCGGGCACCACACGGCGAGCGAACCCGCGACGAGTACCCCGATAGCGTGGTGTGACGCGGTTCACACCGCCCGTCCACACAGTTGTCCACAGCCTGTGTGAACCCGGGGGCTAGGGAAGGGCAGGTGCCAGCCCCACCGTAACGACGTGGCTGGAGTCGCAGCAACCAGTTGTCCGCACCCGTTTCGCCGTCTGCGGGCGGGTGTTTGACCGCCTCGGAGCCGCTCGCGTACCGTGGGCAGGTCCTACCGGCACCGATGAGGCGGCCACGCTGGAGCCCCTGGCGTGAGCGTCTCGGGCCAGTCCGCCTTGACGGCGCGGACCCGTCGACCGGTCGTGTTGACCGGCACAGCGACGGCCACCGCTGTCCGCACCTCGTCTCGGAGCGACTCGTGAGCAAGCGCACCTTCCAGCCGAACAACCGACACCGGCACAAGACACACGGCTTCCGGCTGCGGATGCGGACCCGGGCGGGACGGGCGATCCTGGCGGCCCGTCGCCGCAAGGGCCGCGACCGTCTCGCTGCCTGAGCCCATCCCTGCTACCGAGAGCGCCGAGCCCGCCGTGCTGCCCACGCCGCATCGACTCCGCCGCCGGCGAGACTTCGGTGTGGTGAGCCGTCGTGGCCGGCGTGCTGCGAGTGGCACCCTCGTGCTGCACCTGGCGAGATCGGCTGAGCCGCCGGGCGGGCCGGACAGGCAGCCGGCGCGAGTCGGGTTCGTTGTGGGCCGCAGCTGTGGCCCTGCCGTGGCCCGCAACCGGCTCCGACGCCGCTTACGGCACCTGGTATCGGATCGGCTCCCCGATCTACCCGCGGGCGCGATGGTTGTGGTGCGTGCGCTGCCAGCGGCTGGCGGCGCCGACCACACTGCTCTCGCGGCCGACTTGACCGGCTGCCTCGATCGGCTGCTCGGGTCGGGCGGTGCGCGCGGATGAGGGGACTGCTGATGTGGGTGCTGCGCGGCTACCGCGCGGTCATCAGCCCGCTCTACGGGCAGGTCTGCCGGTACTACCCGTCGTGCTCCGCCTACGCCCTGGAGGCGGTCGAGACCCATGGCGCGGTGCGCGGCAGCTGGCTGGCGGCCCGGCGGCTGGGCCGCTGCCACCCGTGGGCGGCCGGCGGCGTCGACCCGGTCCCCATCGTCGGTGCCGAGCCGGGATCCGGGCATGGCTGACGCCTTCAACACCGTCATGTACCCGTTGTACTGGGTCGTGTCGGTGGTCCTCACCGGCTGGCACTCGCTGATTGCCAACGCGCTCCCGGCCGCGTCGGGGTGGACCTGGGCGCTGTCGATCGTGGGCCTGACGCTGGTCGTCCGGGCGGCACTCATTCCGCTGTTCGTCAAGCAGATCAAGTCCAGCCGGAACATGCAGATGCTGCAGCCGCGGGTCAAGGACCTGCAGAAGAAGTACGGGCACGACCGGGAGCGGCTGGCGCAGGAGACGATGGCGCTGTACCGGGACGCCGGGACCAACCCGTTCGCGTCCTGCCTGCCGCTCCTCGCCCAGATGCCGATCTTCCTGGCGCTGTTCCGGGTGATCGACCAGGCGACGAAGAGCCCGCCCCGCCCCCTTGGCGTCCTCACCACCGAGGACGCGGTCGAGCTCGACGGCGCCTCGCTGCTCGGTGTTCGCATCTCCGACCGCTTCCTGGAGGCGGGCGGCGACTGGAACATCATCGTCCTCACCGCGGTCCTGGTGCTGCTGATGACCGCGACGACCTTCATCACCCAGCGCCAGCTGATGCGCAAGAACATGCCGGAGAGCGCTCTGACCGGCCCGTACGCGCAGCAACAGAAGATGCTGCTCTACATCTTGCCGGTGGCCTTCGGTGTCGGCGGCATCTGGTTTCCGGTTGGCGTGCTGCTGTACTGGACGACCTCGAACCTGTGGACGATGGGGCAGCAGTTCTACGTCATCCGCAACAACCCGGCCCCCGGCACGCCGGCGCACGACGCCAAGGTGGCCCGCGACACCCGAAAGGGCAAAATCGTTCCCCCAGCCGCGCCGGCCGCACCAGAGACCTTCGCCGCCCCGCCCCCCAAGCGCCAACAACCCAAGAAGAGCAGCCGCAACCAGAGGCGACGACGACCGCGCCCGCCGAACGCGCAGGAGGGCTGAGCCGATGTCCGACGACAGCCTGACCGAGTTGACCGCAGTACCGGAGCAGGCCGCGCCACAGCCTGCGGAGGGGCCCGAGGCGACCCAGCTGCAGCGGTTGGAGGTCGAGGGGGATGTGGCGGCGGACTTCCTCGAGGAGCTGCTCGACATCGTGGACCTCGACGGCGACATCGACCTCGATGTCGAGGGTGACCGCGCCACCGTCTCCGTTGTCGGCAGTGCCGGATTGTCCGCGCTGGTCGGTGAGCGTGGCGCCGTGCTCGACGCACTGCAGGAGCTCGCGCGGCTCGCGGTGCTGCAGGAGACCGGCGAGCGCAGCCGCCTGATGCTGGACGTGGCCGGGCATCGAGCCCGGCGACGGGTCGAGATCGAACAGCTAGCCACCGAGGTGGCCGCCTCCGTGCGGAGCACCGGCGAGCCGCAACCGCTGGCGGCGATGAACCCGTTCGAGCGCAAGGTCGTCCACGACGCGGTCGCCTCGGCCGGTCTGACCAGTGAGTCAGAGGGGGAGGAGCCGCAGCGCCGCGTGGTGGTGCTGCCTCCCGCCTCGGCGGAGCCTTCGGGCGAGCCCCGAGCGACCCCCGCCGAGTGACTTTTCCTGCGTGAGTCCAGCGTGACTCCCGCCGGCTCGGCCCGCGTTTCACGTGGAACGACGCCACCAGCCATGCCTGCGTCGGCGAAGGAGTTGCTCGGCGATCGGGCGGCCCGGCTGTCCCCGTACGCCGCGCTCCTGGCCGGTCCGGCAGCAGCCGATGGCTTGCTCGGTCCCCGCGAGGTTCCCCGGCTGTGGGAGCGCCACCTGCTGAACTGCGGGGCAGTCGTCGACGACCTGCCGATGGGCGCCGACATACTGGACATCGGGTCCGGCGCCGGGCTGCCCGGCCTGGTGTGGGCGCTGCTCCGACCTGACCTGCACCTGGTGCTAGTGGAACCGCTGCTGCGCCGGGCGGGCTTCCTGCGTAGCGCGGCCGCCGCTCTCGGCCTGGCTGATGTGGAGGTGGTCCGGGCTCGCGCCGAGGAGCTGGTCGGGAGGCACGAGGCCGACGTGGTGGCGGCGCGAGCGGTTGCGCCCCTGGCCCGGCTGGCTGCCTCATGCCTGCCGCTGGTGCGTCCCAGTGGGGAGATGTGGGCGTTGAAGGGGCAGGGAGCGGCTCGCGAGGTTGCCGAAGCAGGCATGGCGCTGCAGCGTGGCGGCGCCTCGAATGTCCGCATCGCCACGTACGGTGAAACGGTCCTGCAACCCCCGACCACGCTGGTACGGGTGCAGGTTTCGTCGGTGCCGGGTCTGTTTGAGGAGGGCCGCAGTGGTCAGTGATGGCGGACAGCCAGCCACGGTCGTGCCCGACCTGGGGTGGCCCGAACGGCGTCGCGACGATGTTCCCCGTGGAACCAGCCCGATCGGGTGGCCTGCGGGCATCGACCCAACGGGTCGGATGCCCGCGGTAGATCCCCCCGCACCGCCGGCGGGCCTGACCCTGCCCGCACCTGATCGCACCCGGGTGGTGGCAGTGACAAATCAGAAGGGCGGGGTCGGGAAGACGACCACGGCGGTGAATGTCGCCGCCGCACTGGCTCAGGGCGGCCGGAGGGTGCTCGTCGTGGACCTCGATCCCCAGGGCAACGCGTCCACCGCGCTGTCCATCGAGCACGCCGAGGGCACGCCGGGGGTCTACGAGGTGATCGTCGGCGGGGCCGCGATCAGCGATGTGGTGCGCGCGAGCCCCGAGATCGAGGGGCTCTCGGTGGTGCCGGCCTCCATCGACCTGGCTGGCGCCGAGGTAGACCTGGTGTCTCTCGTGGCCCGTGAGTCGCGGCTGAATCGGGCGCTCACTGCGTACCTGGCCGAGCAGGAGGACAGCGATCAGCGCGTCGACTATGTCTTCGTGGACTGCCCGCCGTCGCTCGGTCTGCTCACCGTGAACGCTCTGGTGGCCGGCAAGGAGATCCTGATCCCGATCCAGTGCGAGTACTACGCGCTCGAGGGCGTCGGCCAGCTGCTGCGCACGGTGGACATGGTGCGCACCCACCTCAACCCGGATCTCCGGGTCTCGACCATCGTGCTCACCATGCACGACGCCCGTACCCGGTTGTCATCGGGCGTTGCAGACGAGGTGCGGGCGCACTTCCCCGACCAAGTCCTGCGGACGGCCATCCCCCGCTCGGTGCGGATCTCGGAGGCCCCCAGCTACGGCCAGACCGTGATGACCTACGACGCCAGCTCGAGCGGGGCGTTGTCGTACCTCGAAGTCGCGCGCGAGATGGCTGCGCGCGGCGTGACAGCCGGAGGCACGCCATGATCACCAAGCGCGGGCTCGGCCGCGGCCTAGGGGCCCTGATCCCTACCGCGCCCGGCGCCGAGCACCATCCAGCCGACACCGGCAACGGCGCCGCGGTGGCGGAGCCCCGGCCCGCGGCGCCTGGTTCCGCGGGCGACGAGCCGACCAACGGCAAAGGTCCCACGGGTGCCTACTTCGCCGAGCTCACCGTCTCGGCGATCCGGCCCAACCCTCGCCAGCCGCGCCAGGTGTTCGACGCGGGACAGCTGGCCGAGCTGGTGGCGTCGATCCGCGAGGTGGGGCTGCTCCAGCCGGTGGTGGTGCGTCCGCTCAACGCGACGACGTACGAGTTGGTCATGGGCGAGCGTCGCTGGCGGGCCGGACGCGAGGCCGGACTGGCCACGATCCCCGCGATCGTCCGGGACACGGCCGACGACGCCATGTTGCGCGACGCCCTGCTGGAGAACCTGCACCGCGCCGAGCTCAACCCGCTGGAGGAGGCGGCCGCCTACCAGCAGCTGCTGGACGACTTCGGGTGCACCCACGAGGAGCTGGCCGGCCGGATCGGCCGGTCTCGGCCGCAGGTCACGAACACGTTGCGGCTGCTACGGCTCAGCCCGCCCGTGCAGCGACGGGTGGCCTCCGGCGTGCTGTCCGCAGGGCACGCGCGCGCGCTGGTGGGGGTCGCCGACCCCGACGCGCAGGACCGATTGGCTCACCGGACGGTGGCTGAGGGCCTGTCCGTGCGTAGCCTCGAAGAGCTGGTGGCGGTCGGTGTCGTCGACGGGCCGATGCCCGGCGAGCGGTCCCGGCCGGTCCGCTCCGGGCGGATAGTCGCCGCACACCTGCCCGAGGTCGCCGCCCGGCTGTCCGAGCGGTACGACACTCGGGTCAAGGTCCAGATCGGCGCTCGCCGGGGCAGGATCACCGTGGAGTTCGCGACCCTGGACGACCTCGAGCGGATCGTCGCGGTGATGGACCCGTCCGCCAAATGAACGACTTGTCGACAAGTGGCGATGGCGACATGTCGCCGTGCAGATGTATCGGCGTGTCGTTGTGTCGTCGTGCCGATTGACCCATCTACCGACAAGTCGCCGGCGGTTGCTGCCGGCCGCACCGCGCGGACCTACCATGCGAGGTGACGGGCATTGGCGAAGTCGAGCCCACAGCTAGCTGGCGAAGCCGGAGGTGACGCGTCGTGGGCCGCAGCACCGCGCTGACCCCGGACGACCTCGCCCAGTTGCCTGGGGCCTGCGCCGGATGCCTGCGCTGGGAGCGGTTCTGCGACGGCAGCGGGTTACCGGGCCGACCCGGGCTCGACGACGCAGTTGCGGCCAAGCGAGGCTGGTGGGTGCAGCGCCTGTCCGCCGGAACCGGCGGTGGGGTTGTGGTCCGGTCGGCTGGCCACAACGGGGACCGCGCGGTGGCCGGCTACGCGACGTACGCGGTGCCCGACCGGGGCGGCGGGGATGCACTGACCGTGCTGGGACTGCACGTCGACGCCGGCTGCCGAGGGGTGGGACTCGGCCGGGCATTGGCGCAGGCCGTTGCCCGTGAGGCGCTGCGCCGCCCGCGGGTTCGGGCCGTGGAGGCACTGGCCGGGCTGCCCGCGCTGAGGGTTCCCGGTTCGCCCGGGTGCCTGGTGCCGGTGGACTTCTGGCTGGCGTGCGGGTTCACCGTGGTGCGACCGCACCCCCTCACCCCAACCGTGCGACTGGACGCGCGGATGCTCGCACCTTGGCGGACAGGGGTGGAAGACGCTGTCGAGCAGGCCTGGGAGCGGTTGCGCGGTGCGGTCAGACCCGACCCGCCTCCCCGGCCGGCGCTGTCCGGCCAGCGGGTGCGGCGTTGATGAACTCCTGCAGTTCGGCCAGGAGCGCCGCCTTGGGCTTGGCTCCGACGATGGACTTCACCACCTCGCCGCCCGAGTAGACGTTGATCGTCGGGATCCCGACCACTCGGTACTGAGCCGGCGTCTGTGGGTTCTCGTCGATGTTCATCTTCACCACCGTGAGCGAGTCGCCGTGCTCGGCGGCGATCTCGTCGACGATCGGGCTCACCTGACGGCAGGGACCGCACCATTCCGCCCAGAAGTCGACGAGAACCGGCTTGTCGGAGGCCAGCACCGTCTGGGCGAAGTCGGCGTCGGTCACGGGCTGGGTCTTGGACACGAAGGGCTCCTCGATGAGTGGGGCGGGGGTTCGGGCTGGTACGGGTACGGCAGGTGATCTTGTCGTACGCCATCGACAACAGCCATGCCACGCCGCCCATTCCGGATGTGCGGTCTATGCGGCCGGGGGCTCGCCGCACCCGCGGCCGGGGACGGATCTTCCGACCCGGCGGCTGCCATGACTACCGAACGGGCGGAACATTCTGGTGGGGCCACGGACAGCGGCGCGTTCTCCCTCGCTTAGGAAGAAGCGACGCCGGCGTCGAGGTCGGCCAGGTGACGCTCGGCGTCGATGGCAGCGGCGCAGCCGGTACCGGCGGCGGTGGCCGCCTGCCGGTAGCGGTGGTCGACGACGTCGCCCGCCGCGAACACCCCGGGCACGTTGGTGAGCGTGGTGGGAGGCTGGGCAAGGACGTAGCCCTCAGGATCGAGGTCGATCTGGCCCTTGACCAGCTCGGAGCGCGGGTCGTGGCCGATCGCTACGAACAGACCGGTGACGGCGAGCTCGCGGGTGTCGCCGGACACGGTGTCGCGGACAGTGAGGCCGCTGACCCGGTCGTCACCGTGGATCTGGTCCACCGCCGAGTGCCAGGCGATGGTGATCTTGGGGTCGTCCATGGCTCGCCGGGCCATGATCTTGCTGGCGCGGAGCTCGTCCCTGCGCACCAGCATGGTGACGTGGTCAGCGAACCGGGTGAGGAAGGTGGCCTCCTCGACGGCAGTGTCCCCGCCGCCGACGACGGCGATCTCCTGGTCGCGGAAGAAGAATCCGTCGCAGGTGGCGCACCAGCTCACGCCGTGGCCAGCCAACCGGTCCTCGTCAGGTAGACCGAGCTTGCGATAGCCGGAGCCCGTCGCCAAGATCACCGTCCGGGCCTGGTGCTCGGTGCCGTCGCTGACCCGCACCAGCTTGACGTCCCCGGTGAGCTCGACTCCGGTGACGTCGTCTGCCACCAGCTCGGCCCCGAACCGCTCGGCCTGCGCCCGCATCTCGTCCATGAGCGCGGGACCCATGATCCCGTCCCGAAAGCCGGGGTAGTTCTCCACCTCGGTGGTGGTCATCAGCGCGCCCCCAGCGGTGACCGATCCCTCATACACCAGCGGGTTGAGCTGTGCCCGCGCGGCGTACAACGCCGCGGTGTACCCCGCCGGCCCGGAGCCGATGATGATGACTTCCCGAACCTCCCCCGCCTGCTCGGTGGGGGACTCAAGGGGCTGGTGGGCCACGGTGTACCTCGTCTTCCTGCACCGGCTTGGCGCTACCAGGCTGAACGCATCCCAGGTGCGTGGGATTCCTGCCGGCACCGCCAGCGGACGCTGGCTCAGCGGGTGAGGTCGACGTCGGCCGTGGCCAGCCGGTTGCCAGTGCGGCACGAGTACGCCTCGACCCGGCGTTTCGCGACGGGTCCGGATGCCGCGAGCTGGGCCAGCTCGCCGTCGACGCGCACCAGCGCATCCACGGTGCCTGGCACGCTGTCGGACGGTCCGGTCGTACATGCGCTGCGGGCACCGAGGCCGTGGTCAGTGGCCGCAGGTGCGTCGGGCCTCGAGCCGGACAGCGCCCGGTACGCCTGCGCCCCGCTGTCGTGCAGCAGCTCGACGCCGGCGGCGAACTCGTCCGAGTCCAGGTCCGGGGTGGTCTGCTGCAATGACCCCGCTGCCTCCGGTGCTGCGCCGCGGGCGCCGTCGGACAGCCCGCCCGCGTCGGCACCGGAGCTGGCAGCCTCGTCGGCCGATCCGCCAACTCCGCCCACCAGGTCAGGGACGACGCTGATGGCGAGAACCACAGCGGCGGCAGTCACCGCCCCGGCAAGCCAGTGCCGGACCCGGTCGCGGCGTAACCGGGACAGCGGAACCAGCACGGTCTCGACATCCGGCTGCTCATCACCCTGCCTTCCGGTGTCCGGCTGCCTGGCACCTGCCGCCCGGCGAGCGGACTCGGCCGCCACCACGGCGTCCAACCTGGCCGCCACCGCGGGCGGGAGCGGTGGCACCGACGTTGCCGACAGAAGCTGCGGTAGCGCACCCAGCTGGTCGCGCAGCGCGGCGCACCGGGGGCATGCCGACATGTGGGCGGTCACGGTCTCTGCCTGCCCGACCGGGAGCTCGCCCTCGAGCAGGTCGGCCAGCTGCTCGACAGAGGCGTGGCCAGCCTCGTCGGCAGCAGCGGGCTCACGGTAGTCGGGCATCGGTCACCTCCTCGTGGGGTCTGGTCGGGTGGGCGGGCCCGGCGGGTTGTCAGAGGGTCGGGAACGGTCACGGCTGGGACGCATCCGGGTAGATAACGGTTCCGTCACGGTGCCGACGCCGGAGTCCGGGCTCACTTCGGCCGCGGGGCGTGGACCGCGTGGCGCCCAGGCGCCGAGCAGCGGCAGGAGCCGGGCCCGGCCCCGCGAGCAGCGCGACTTCACCGTGCCGGGTGGGCAGCCCAGGACGTCGGCTGCCTCGGCCATCGAATAGCCCTCCATGTCCACCAACACCAGCGCGGCGCGCTGTTCCACCGGCAGCTGACGCAACGCCTTCAGCACCGCCTGCTGGCGGGCGCCGTCCTCGGCTGACGACTCGACGCTGTCGGTCAGTGGGGGCGGCAGCTGGTCGTCGTCGTCGGGCAACGGCTCGGCTCTGCGCACGGACCGTCGGCGGGCGCGGTCGAGGCAGGCGTTGACGACGATCCGGTGCAGCCAGGTGGTCACGGCGGCGTCACCGCGGAAGGTGTCGGCCCGGCGGAAGGCGGACACCAACGCGTCCTGCAACGCGTCGGCCGCCTCCTCGGGATCGCGCAACGTCCCGATGGCCACCGCCCACAGCCGGTCACGATGCCGGCGTACAAGCAGGCCGAAGGCGTCCGGGTCACCGGCGACGTGCCGGCTCAGCAGCGTGCGGTCGTCGGTGGCGCCGACGTCGGCTGGCCCGCCCCCGTCGCGGCGCGTCATCCGCGAACCGAGACCTCGGCGACCGACCCCATGTAGGTATCGGCCTCGACCGGTGGGAGCGAGGTCAGCCACACCACGAGGTACCGGGTGGTCAGCGGTGACTCCGGCCGCACGGTCACATCCGTGTCCGCCTCGGCCTTCCCGCCCACGATGCGCAGCTGGCTGAGAACCGTCGGCTCGGAGGTCGTCTGCTCCGGGGCGGCGTGGACCTCGATCGACGTGGGTGCACCGACCAGTCGGACCGAGACGCTCTGTACCGGCTGGGTGCGGCCGAGGTCGACCAGCAGGCCGGCGCCGTCCTTGAGCAGTCCGAGCTCCGGGGAGTTGAAGTACGACTCAGTCGTCCACGCGGTGGAGACGTCACCGTCGCCGGCGAACGCCGCCGTCTCGGGATTCTCCTCGCCATCGGTGCCTTGGGGGTCGAAGTCGCTGAGCTCCTGGATCCGCAACAGCTCGGCAGGGTCGTCGGTCGGGCCGGTGCCGTTGGCGCTGGTTTCACCGCCGGGGTCATCGCCGTCCCCCGACCGCAGCGCCAGGACGACCAGGGTGCCCACCAGTCCCAGCAGCAGCACCAGCGCCAACAGGACCGCACCCCGACCGCCGCCCCTTCGACGTGTGGCGCGGTCAGTCCGCGGCCCCGGCAGCTGTGCCTGCCGCGTCGCACGGGGCGGCGCGATCACGTGTACGGCCGGCGGCGGCCCGGCGGGGTCGGGACCGACCGGGATCTGACCGCGCTGGATTGTCTGGTCGTCGTCGTCGGCCGGGGCAAACGACGTCAGGGCCTCGCCGTCACCCGCGAGGGCAGCCAGCTCGCGGGCGACCTGCTGGGCGGTGCGCAGCCGGTCGCCGTGCTGACGCGGACCGCTGCCGAGGATGCGCGTACAGACGAGCTCGACGGCGGGATCCACGCCGGCGCGCACCTGCCGAGGGCGCAGCAGCCGCCCGTGCTCGGTCGGGGCTGCCGGCAGGCCGAGGTCGCGACTCCCCGGCCATCGGGCCACCAGGCAGGCGTACAGCAGCCGGCCGAGCGCGTCCACGTCCGCAGCCTCACCGGCCCGGGCCGACGACTCGACATCCTCGTTCGGTGCGTGCAGCGACTGGTCGGTCGCGAGACCGAGCATCCGGACCGCACCGCCCCGCTTGACGATGACGCGAGCCGGGTCGAGCCGGCGGTGCTGCACGCCGGCACGGTGCGCGGCGGCCACCGCCTCGGCGATCTCGCGCATCACCTCGGCGGCGCGCAGACCGGACAGCGGCCCCTGCCGCAGCACGCTGTCGAGCGAGACCCCGGCCGCCCACTCCCGCACCACGTACGCGTAGCCGTTCTCGTGCGCGGCATCGAGGACTCGCAGGAAGCGAGGGTCCTCGACCGCGGTCGCCCGCCGCGCAGCCGTCAGGAACGCCTCGGCACTCAGGTCGTCGCTACGGACCACCTGGACGCTCACCGAACGGTTGAGCACCCGGTCGGCGGCGCGCCACAGCTGGGACCGCGCGGTCTCGCCGACGAGGTCGTTGATCCGGTAGCGGCCGGCCAGCTCCGCGCCGGCGCTCAGCGTGTCCGCGGGCACCCCGTCCTCGTCCGTCTTGGTTCCGGTCGGCTCGGCCGGTCGGTGCAACGCCGGCCCACCCGGCCATGGTAGATGCCGACCGCCCACCAACTCAGTCACTCCGACACGTAGCGCCCGGTCAGCGACGGGTCACGGCGCCCAGCAGGGACCTCACTTCGCCGAGTCCGACCAGGCGGGCCACCAGCAGGTAGCTGACCGCGCCGAGCCCGCCGGCAACGACCAGGCCGAGCACCGCCCCGCTGCCGGTGGGGTCGACTCCGAGGCGGTCCAAGCCGACCAGGGCCGCCAGCATCCCGGCTGCCGCAACCGCGCAGGCCGCCACCACCCGGGCGGTGAAACCAGCGACCCGGCGATCGACCAGCCCGCCGAGCCGGCGAGCGAGCACGGTGGTCGACAGCACCGATCCGCACAGGTAGGACACGGCGTATGCCAGCGCCAGCCGGGTCGCCACCTCGTCGGTCGGTGAGTCGCGCGTCAACGCCACCGCGGCCGTGATGTTGGCCGCGCTCACCACCAGCTGGACGAGGAACGGCGTGCGGGTGTCCTCCTGGGCGTAGAAGCCGCGCAGCACCAGGTAGTGCACCGAGAACAGGAGCAGACCGGGGGCGAACGCGGCCAGCGTCCAACCGATGCTGGCGGTCCGCCCGTCCAGCGCGCCGTACGAGAACAAGACGGCGGCGATGGTGCCTGACAGGCAGGCGAGCGCGGTCGCGACCGGTGCGATCGCCACCAGCACCAGCCGCATCGTCGACACGATCTCGGCGCGGACCTGGGCGAGATCGCCGTCTGCGGACAGCCGGCTCAGCATCGGCATCGTCGCCGTCACCAGCGACACCGTGATGATTGCGTGCGGCACCTGCGCGACCAGGAACGCGCTCTGGTAGGCGGTGACGCCACTGGCCTCGGTGCCGGACAGGGCGGCCTCGGTGGAGGAGCCGGTCGCGATCCGGGTCACGACGAAGAACGCGACCTGGTTGGCGATGACGAAGGCGATCGTCCACGCGCCGAGGCGCAGCGTGCGGCCCAGGCCGAAGCCCCGCAGGTCCCGGCGCAGCCGGAAGCGAAATCCCGCCGCCCGCGCGTACGGGATCAGCACCAGCGTCTGCAGCGCGATCCCCACGGTGGCACCGGCGCCCAGCAGGACTTCCTGACCAGTGGAGAAACCGTTGCTGGCGTCGCTGGCGCCGTAGACCATCGCGTACGTGCCCAGCACCGCGCACGCGACCAGGTTGTTGACGACCGGCGCCCACATCATCGGCCCGAAGCGCTCACGGGCATTGAGGATCTGGCCGATCAGCACGAAGGTGCCATAGAAGAAGACCTGCGGCATGCACCAGCGCATCAGGTCGTACGCCGACTCCCGCTGAGCGGTCAGCCGGTCGCTGTACAGCGCCCCGTCGTAGGCCAGGTGGGCCAGCGCGGGCACCGCCACCAACAGCACCGCACTTGCGCCAGCAAGCACCAGCACACCGAGGCTCAGCAGCCGTTCGGCGAAGGCTTCCCCGCCGTCGGGGTCGGTGCGCATGGCGCGGACCAGCTGCGGTACCAGCACCACGTTGAACACTCCGCCGGCGACCAGGATGTACAGCGAGTTCGGCAGTGTGTTGGCCTGGGTGAACAAGTCGGCGTCGAGCGACTTTCCGAGCACGGCGAGCAACAACGCGCCGCGGACGAACCCGGTCAGCCTCGACACCACCGTGCCGCCGGCCATCACCGCACCGGCTGACAGCAGCCGGGAGCGGTCCTCCTGCGTCACCGGGCCGACCTGGACGAGCCGGTCACCGGCAGGCCGCGGGCTCGGCGCACCAGCCGGCGCGCGATGGCGAAGACCAGCACCGCGCACGCCAGGCCCAGGATCACCCAGATCACGGTGCCAACGGCGCTGGTGCGCAGGCTGAACGACAGCGGGGTGCCGAACCGCCGTCCGTTCTTGGTCAGCAGATAGGCCTTGGCGCTGGTCACGCCGGCCCGCCCGACCCGGGTGTCTACGGCCACGGTGTCGCTTCTTCCCGGCCGGATGGTGAGGGACTCACCGGTGTCGAACTGGGCCCCGGGCACCGGCTCGGCGTCCTCGGTGAGCACCGCCACCGACACCGTGACGGGTCGGTCGAGCCGGTTGGTCACCGTGAGCGGGAAGCGGCCGCGCGCGCTGGACAAGGTGACGAACTGGGGACCGGTGATGGTCACGTCGCGCAGGGCCTGCCGCACCTCGGCGATGGCGCGCTCGGTCTGACGCAGCCGGTCCTCGCCGTCCCGCAGCCCTGCAGACGACACGCCGAGGGCAACTGCCGCGTCGTACCAGCGGGTCAGCGGGGCACTGCCGTCGACGAGCTTGGTCAGGACCCGCACCCTGCCGTCGAGCTCGGCGGAGGCCAGCACCATGGACTCGGGGAGCAACTCGGCCACCGGCTCGCCGTCGACGTCGACCACCCCCGTCGGGCCGGGGTACGGCCGCCGCGCCGTGAGCAGGTCGTCCAGCGCTACCGGCTGCAGCCACGCCACGTCCAGCCCGGTGAAGAAGTCGCTCAGCGGCCAGTCCGGCCCGGGGTCCCACTCAGGTGGCGCGACGAAGGTGGCCGTCGTGGACGGCTGCCCGGCGGCGGCGGTCTCGATCCCGAGCAGCGCGGTCTCGGCGAGCAGCCGCTGACGCACCTGCAGGGCTGTCAACTGCTCGCCGGGCGCTGGGCCGCCGCCGGCCAGGGCGGGGTCGGCGACCACCGCGTCCAGCGTGCCGGAGTAGGTGGGCAGGGAGACCACGGAACCGTCCAGCGGCTCCCACTCGGGCAGCATCCTCGGCGCCAGCGCCACCACCCCTGCCCCGTCCGGACCGCGCAGCCACTCCAGCGTCTCCTTCGCGACGACCCCCTGGCGCGGCAGGTGCAGCACCCGTTCCTGGCCTCCCAACAGCTGCTGCCCTACCGCCTGGCCGGCTGCGTCCACGCTCGCCGTCAGCGCCGGCCGGCCGGCCGAGGCCAGCGTGTCCGCGGCGGGCTCGGCGTAAGCGGTCATCCACGGGGTGCTCGCGGTTGTCAGCCCGAGGGTGTCGTCCAACCACGTGGCCAACACGGCCGAGCCCGCGACGGCCGGGGCGGCGGCGCCGCCGCCAGGCGGGCCGAAGTCACCAGAGCCGAGGTCGGCGGCGGCATCGAGGACGGCCGGGTCAGGGACGACGGTGAGCGGCACCGCACCGGCGGTGCGGCCGAGGTCGACCATCCGTCGCAGCCGGCCACCCGGCGACGTCGCCCGCACCGTCTGCCCGGCCCGGGCGTAGGTGCCGTCGGCACGGCGCAGCACCGTGCCGGTCAGCGGCCAGACCAGAGCGAGCCGGACGTCGGCGGTGGCTTCCTCGTCGACGAGCGGCACGAAGGTGCGCACCCGACCCTCGGTGGGCCGGGTGTCGTCGAGGTCGGTGGCGAGCACCTGCACGCCGACGGTGTAGACGCCGGGCAGGCCCGAGATGCCCAGGTCGCTCCACGGCACCCGAAGCCGGAACGGGGCGAACTCGCCCGGGGTCAGCCCGCCCAGGCGGGCGAACAGACCGAAGTCGATGATGCGGTCCCCGAAGTACGACTCGGCGGCGCTGTCACCCGCCGCGGCCAGCTCGGCGCGCGATGTCAGCGGGCTCGGCGAGATGACCAGGTACGCGTTGACCCGGCGCCACACCTGGTCGTCGACGTTGGTGACCCGGCCTTCCAGTTGCAGCGACTCGCCCGGCCGCAGCGCCGAGGGGGTTACGGAGGTGAGCTCGACCGCTAGCCCCTGGACGTCGTCGACCGTCGCTACCGATTCGGGTGTGCCGGGTGCGGCCGGGAGCGGGTCGGCCGGGAGCGGGTGGGCCGCGGCCAGCAGCAGCGGGAGCGCCGCGAGCAGCACAGCCGTAGCGGCGGCGTGCAGCCGGCGCCGGTCGCATCCGGCGGTCACCACCTCATGCTAGGGCGCCGCGCTGCGTACGATCGGGACCCGTGCCGGACCACCCCTACCCACCTGCACCGCCCAGCGGCCGGCTGAGCGACCTGCAGCGCGGGGCGGTCGCCGAGCTGTTGCGGGTGGCCCCCGTGGTCGAGCCACTGGCGCAGCGCTTCGCCGCCGCGGGCGAGCGGCTCGACCTGGTCGGTGGGACGGTGCGCGACGCCCTGCTCCACGGCACGCTCGGCGCCGACTGGGACTTCTCCACCTCGGCCCGTCCCGACGTCACCGAGGCGGTACTCGCGGACTGGGCGGACGCGACGTGGGACGTCGGGCGCGCGTACGGCACCATCGGCGCCCGGCGTGGCGGCGCCCAGGTCGAGATCACGACCTATCGCTCCGACCGGTACGACGACACCTCCCGCAAGCCGGACGTCGAGTACGGCGACACCCTGGAGGGCGACCTGTCGCGGCGGGACTTCACCATCAACGCGATGGCCGTCGAGCTGCCGTCGCGGACGTTCGTCGACCCGTTCGGTGGGCTGGCCGACCTCGCCGCCCGTCGGCTTCGTACGCCCGGCACGGCAGCGCGGTCGTTCGGCGACGATCCGCTCAGGATGATGCGAGCGGCGCGGTTCAGCGCACAGCTGGGCTTCGACGCGGTCGACGAGGTGGTCGAGGCGATCCACGACATGTCCGACCGGATCACCATCGTGTCGGCCGAGCGGGTGCGCGACGAGCTGGTCAAGCTGATGTGCTCCGACGACCCCCGCCGTGGCCTGGTCCTGCTGGTGGACACCGGTCTTGCCGACCACGTGCTGCCCGAGCTTCCCGCGTTGCGGCTGGAGCGCGACGAGCACCACCGGCACAAGGACGTCTACCAGCACACCCTCACCGTGCTCGAGCAGGCCATCGCACTGGAGGCGCGCCTGGGCGAGGGACCGGACCTGGCGGTGCGGTTCGCGGCGCTGCTGCACGACATCGGCAAGCCCCGCACCCGCCGGTTCCAGAGCGACGGCTCGGTGACCTTTCACCACCACGACGTGGTGGGGGCCAAGCTGGCCGACAAGCGGCTCCGGGCGCTGCGCTTCCCGCGGGCGGTGGTCGACGCGGTGTCCCGGCTGGTCGAGCTGCACCTGCGCTTTCACGGTTACGCCGCCGGGGAGTGGACCGACGCGGCCGTGCGTCGCTACGTGCGCGACGCCGGCGACCAGCTGGAGCGGCTGCACGTACTGACTCGCGCCGACTCCACCACCCGCAACGCTCGCAAGGCGGCGCGGTTGCAGCGCACGTACGACGACCTCGAGGTCAGGATCGCCCGGCTGACCCACGCCGAGGAGCTGGCCGCGATGCGGCCGGACCTCGACGGCAACCAGATCCAGCAGCTGCTCGGCGTCACCCCGGGGCCGGTGGTGGGGCAGGCGTACCGGTACCTGCTCGACCTGCGCATCGAGCACGGGCCGCTCGGCGAGGACCGGGCCCGTGAGGAGCTGCTCGCCTGGTGGGGCGATCGGGCGGGGCAGTGAAGCGCCGCGAGCCGGTGGCTGCGGTGGTCGGTGCGGTGGTCGCTGGGGTGGTCGCTGGGGTGGTGCTGGCGGCGGGCGGGTCGGGGTTCGGGGTAGGCGTGGCTGCAGTCGCGGCGGACCGGGTGGAAGGTACGCCGGGCGACGACGTGCTGGTGGGCACTGACCGCGGCGATCTTGTGGCGGCCAAGGCCGGTGACGACCGGGTCCGGGTGCTGCGAGGCGCCGACGACGTGCGCGCCGGTCCGGGGGCAGACGTCGTCGCCGGTGGTGCCGGTCGCGACCATGTGTACGCCGGTGCCGGCCGGGACCGGGTGCGCGGCGGTCCAGGCGGCGACGTCGTCGAGCTGCGCCCTGGCGGTGGCGCCGACCGGGTGCGGTGCGGCGGCGGGATCGACGAGGTCATCGGTGTCGGCGCGGACGAGTCGCTGCGCGGCTGCGAGGTCCGCCGCCCCTGACCCTCGCACTCTTGCCCCGCCGGTGCGCCACCCACTGCTCTCGAGGCGTCGGGGTCGTTGGGGCGGCGGTGATGTCTCGACCTGTCGGTGAGCTACCGGCTGTCAGTGGGTGTCGGTGTGGCCGTGGATGAATGCTTCGAGTGCTGCTCGTCCTTGGTCGTCGGGCTGCTGGATCGGGGGGGACTTCATGAAGTAGGTCGAGGCGGGGTGGACGGGGCCGCCGTTGCCGCGGTCGGCAGCGATCTTGGCGCAGCGGATGGCGTCGATGACGATGCCGGCGGAGTTGGGGGAGTCCCACACCTCGAGCTTGTACTCCATGGTGAGCGGCACGTCGCCGAACGCCCGGCCCTCGAGGCGGACGTAGGCCCACTTGCGGTCGTCCAGCCACGGGATGTGGTCAGACGGCCCGATGTGGACGTTGCGGGCGCCCAGGTCGTGGTCGAGGTTGGAGGTGACCGCCTGGGTCTTGGACACCTTCTTCGACTCCAACCGGTCGCGTTCGAGCATGTTCTTGAAGTCCATGTTGCCGCCGACGTTGAGCTGGAAGGTGCGTTCCAGGGTGACCCCGCGGTCCTCGAACAGCTTGGCCAGCACCCGGTGGGTGATGGTGGCCCCGACCTGGCTCTTGATGTCGTCGCCGATGATCGGCACCCCGGCGGCGGTGAACCGGGCCGCCCACACCGGGTCCGAGCAGATGAACACCGGCAGCGCGTTGACCACCGCGACCCCGGCGTCCAGGGCGCACTGGGCGTAGAACACCGCGGCGTCCTGGCTGCCCACCGGCAGGTACGACACCAGCACGTCGGCGCCGGTGTCGCGCAGCACCGACACCACGTCGGCCGGGTCGGCGTCGGACTCCTCGATCGTGTCCCGGTAGTAGTGGCCCAGACCGTCCAAGGTGGGCCCGCGCTGCACCGCCACCCCGGTCGGCGGCACCTCACAGATGCTGATCGTGTTGTTCTCGCTGGCCCGGGTCGCCTCGGCCAGGTCGAAGCCGACCTTCTTCGCGTCCACATCGAAGGCGGCCACGAACTCGATATCCCCGACGTGGTATTCCCCCACCCGCACATGCATCAACCCCGGAACCACACCACCCGGATCGGCATCCCGGTAATACTCCACGCCCTGCACCAAAGACGTCGCACAGTTACCGACGCCCACAACAGCCACACGCACCTTGCCCATCAGCTTGTCTCCTTGGGTGGGGGGTTGGGGTTCGAGCCGCCAGGGGGCCGACCGCCGGCGCGCTCGGTGTCGATCAGCTCGGTGAGCCAGCGCACCTCACGCTCGCCCGACTCGAGCCCGTGCCGCTGCAGCTCGAGGGTGTACGCGTCGCGCCGCTCACGGGACCGGGCGATCGATGCTCGGAAGTGATCCAACCGCTGCTCGAGGCGGCTGCGCCGACCCTCCAGGATGCGGACGCGGGTCGGCAGGTCCGCCCGGGCGAAGAACGCGAAGTGGATGCCGAAGTTGTCGTCGTCCCACGCCGTGGGGCCAGTCTCGGCCACCAGGCCGACGAAGCGCTCCTTGCCGGCTGCAGTGAGCGTGTACACGATCCGGTTGCGTCCACCGCTGGTGCCTTTGGCGTCGAGGAAGCCGTCACGTACCAGCGACTTGAGGCAGGGATAAAGCGTGCCGTAGGACAGCACCCGCCCCCACCCGAGCAGGCCGATCAGCTGCTTGCGCAGCTCGTAGCCGTGCATGGGGGCGTCATGGAGCAGGCCGAGCACGGCCATCTCCAACGCGGTCGACCGGCTCGTCACTGCCTCCCCTGACCTGGGTTCCATTACGATGTATCGAAACGATACATGCGTACAGTGGCGCGTGCTCGCTGGCTTGCGCAGCGGCCCCACCTGCCCGGCCTTACCTGCCCCGCCCACCGCCCCTGGCCCTCGGCCCGCCGCCCCCCTCGGTCGCCTCATCCCGGAGCGCCGCATGACACCGTCCCGCCCCTCGACGCAGCCGCCGTCCGTGCGCCGGCGCCCGCTGTGGCTGCGGGTCGTCTTGCGCCTGGCGCTGGTCGGTGCCGGTCTGCTGGTGCTGGCTCTCGGGGCGTTCTTCGTCGCGTACCTGCTGGTCGACATCCCTGACCCCAACGCGGACTTCCAGGCGGAGACCAGCTTCGTGTACTACGCGGACGGCGAGTCCGAGCTGGGCTCGTTCGCGGTGCAGAACCGGCAGGTGGTAGGGCTGGACCAGGTCCCCCAGCACCTCGAGGACGCAGTCATCGCCGCGGAGGACCGTTCGTTCTACGACAACGCCGGCATCGACGTCCTGGGCATTGCCCGCGCGGCCTGGAACAACCTGCGGGGCGAGCCGACCCAGGGCGCGTCGACCATCACCCAGCAGTACGTCAAGATCGTCTACCTCAGCCAGGACCAGACCTACTCCCGGAAGGCCAGGGAAGGCATCCTCGCCCTCAAGGTGCAGCGCGAGCTGCCCAAGGACGACATCCTCGCCGGCTACCTCAACACCATCTACTTCGGTCGCGGTGCATACGGGGTTCAGGCGGCGGCGGATGCGTACTTCGGCATGGACATCAGCGAAGTCGGCGTCCGGGAAGCGGCGCTGCTTGCTACCGTGCTGAACTCTCCCGCCGACCTCGATCCGCGCGAGGGCAGGCAGGCCCGCAGCGACGCGCTGGACCGCTACCGCTACGTCCTGGCCGGCATGGCCGAAGCCGGTGACCTTGACCCGGATGCGGCGGCGCGCTACGAGCGGCGGCTGCCCCCGACGGTCGAGACCGAGGTCGAGGACAGCCTCGGCGGGCCTGAGGGGTACCTGATGGCGATGGTCGAGCAGGAGCTGCGCGCAGAAGGGTTCTCCGGCTCGGAGATCAACGGAGGTGGGCTGCGGGTCACCACGACGTTCGACCGGCAGGCGATGCGGTCGGCCATCGAGGCGGTGCGCGCCCAGCAGCTCGGCCGCCTGCCTCAGCTGCACATCGCGCTCGCCTCGTTAGAGCCGGGAAGTGGCGCCGTGCGGGCGATATACGGGGGTCCCGACTACGTCGAGAGCGACCTCAACTGGGCGCTTGCCGGCGGGCAGCCGGGCTCCTCGTTCAAGCCGTATGCGCTGTTGGCCGGGCTCCTGGACGGCTTCAGCCTCGGCGACACCTTCAACGGCAGCTCGCCGTACGTCATCGAGGGCAGTGGCGAGACCATCGAGAACCAGGGCGACTCCGGCGGCACCTCGTTCGGCTATGTGTCGCTCGAGTACGCCACCCAGCAGTCCATCAACACCGCGTACGTCGACCTGACGCTTTCCATGGAGGACGGTGCGCAGAAGGTCATCGACGCGGCCGAGCTGGCCGGCATCCCGAGGTCTGCCACCAACCAGATCGCACCGGTGCCGGTGGTGCCGCTGGGGGTCTCCCCGGTGCCGACGATCGACATGGCCAACGCCTACGCCACCTTCGCCGCAGAGGGCAGGGTCGCCGACTGGTTCGTGGTGGAGGAGGTGGCTGACAGCGATGGCCGGGTCGTGTACCGCCACGACAGCCCCGCCGAGCGGGTGTTCTCCCCCGAGATCGCCAGCGACGTTTCGTACGCCCTGCAGCAGGTCGTCGAGCAGGGGACCGGGACGGCGGCAGCCTCGCTGCGGTGCCCGGCTGCCGGCAAGACCGGCACCGCGACCTCGGAGGGCCGGTCCGGGCAGGAGATCGTCTCCTCGTCCTGGTTCGTCGGCTACACCCCGACCCTGTCGACCGCGGTGATGTTCGTCCGCGGCGACGGCAACGACGCGCTGGACGGGTACCTGCCGAGCTTCTACGGCGGGGACTACCCGGCGCGCACGTGGACCTCGTACATGCAGGGTGCACTGGAGGGGCAGGAATGCGTGCGGTTCCCTGAGCCGGCGTTCGTGTCGGGGACGCCCCCGACCACCGCGCCACCGAGCACCACGCGGGCCCCGACGACCCCGCCCACGACACAGCCACCGTCCACGACGGAACAGCCGACGACGCAGACCACCAAGCCGACCACGGAGCCGACCACGGAGCCGACCACGGAGCCGACGACGGAGCC
>Ga0183260_10000588_pt1 | contig 30704 bp, 32 predicted proteins | sample AntDrymUQ4972206_2_FD_129768 | JGI IMG/M metagenome (GOLD analysis project Ga0183260, IMG submission 129768) | Polar desert sand microbial communities from Dry Valleys, Antarctica - metaG UQ497 (22.06) (version 2) (version 2) | ecosystem: Environmental > Terrestrial > Soil > Desert | place...
GGTGACCGTGCCGAATCCGGCCATCACGACGACGTCTACATCGTGGCGCTTGAGCGCGTCCACCACCCGGTGCGTGTAAGCAGCTCGATCGAAGTCGGCGGAGAACGACTCGCGTTCGACCAGTTCAGCGGCAACCCCGTGCGCGGCGGCGCGATCGAGCGCAGCACAGCGGCGGTCGGCGAGCACGGCGACGACGGGCACGCCGGCGTCGACGATGGCGTCGAGGATCGTTCCCGCACCCGAAGCCAGCACGCCTACCCGCATGAGGCGAGGGTAATGGAGGCCGGATCACGCGCCTGCGGCCAGAACGGCGGCCAATGTGCGACGACCGATGCGCTCGATCTTTGGGTTGTCCGCCGAGCTGCCGAGGCACGCAAGGCCGTGCACAAGGGCCCAACCGCGCGCCCGTGCCCAGGTGTCATCGTCGCAACCGCCGGCCGCCTCCCGGAATGCATCCAGGTCCCGGCCCGAAAACAGCATCCAGCCTCCGGCGAGGTCGGTGGCAGGGTCGCCGCTGGTGATGTCGCCGAAGTCGATGACTGCGCTAATCGCTCCGTCGACAGCGAGGATGTTCGCCGGGTACAGGTCGCCGTGAAGCCAGCGCGGGTTGCCGCGCCACCGCGGCCGCGCGCACAACTCGTCCCACACTGCGCGCACAGCCGGCGCGTCGATTTGGCCAGTGAGCTGCTCGATGCGAGCGACAGTCGCCGCGTGCCGATCCTCCAGCGGGACTCCTCGGTAGGTATTGACCGGCGCGTCCGGCGGCGCGTCGACAGCCAGCGCGCGTACAAACTCGCCCAGGACTTGCGCGGCGGCGCGCGTGTCGCGCAGCTCGACGTCGGCGACGATGTCGCCCTCGATCCACGGACACACGCTCCACGACCACGGGTAGCCGCAACCTGGGCCGCCGCGTCGCTTTGGGGTTGGCACCGCGAGGGGCAGCCGCGGCGCGAGCACCGGGAGCCACTGCTGTTCGTGCAGGATCAACGGCGCGGCGAGCGCACGGCGCGGGATCCGGACGCTCAGGTCGGCGCCGAGCCGGAACATGAAGTTGTCCCATCCCTGGCCTACGAGGTCGACGGGCCGGTCAGCGAGATCGGGGTGCTGTTCGGTCAGTAGCGCCCGCACGAGCGAGGTGTCGACCTCTACCTCGGCCGCGGGCATCGCGTGGTTCATTGGCCCCACGTCCACTTGCGCCGCCGTAAGTCAGCTACCGCGGGTGTTCTGGTGACGTTCAGTTGCGGGAAGCGCAACTGAACGTCACCAGAACAAGAGCCGAGAGTGGTTCGCGCCCTCCACCTCTATCTCCTCGCCACTGAGCGCCGCGGTCACCTCGGCTTGGCCCGCGGGATCGTGGGCCGGGTCGGCCGTGCCGAAGATCGACAGCGAGCGCCAACCCGTCGCGATCGCGCCTGCCCGCACCTCGGCGTCCGCGAACAGCGGGGTGACCCAGATGGCGTCGGCAGGCCCGATCACGACGCCGAGACGGGCAGCGATCGCCGTCCCGAGCGACTTGGCCAAGACGGTGATCATGGACGCACCCGTGATGGCCGCGGTGACCTGAGGTAGCACAGAGTCGACGATTGCGTCCCAGTCGCTGGCGAGCGCGAGGTTCCAGGTGACTTCACCGCCGCCCGCGTACTCGATCGGCGCGATGTCGTATCCGACCTGCGACAGCGCCAACGCCGGTACCCGCAATGCCGGATAGCCGGCCGTGTAGGAGCGCCCGGGAAGCACGATCGCAACGCGACGCTCCACACGACCAGTCTGGCGCGCGCGTGCAGCGGCGGCCCGAAAATTCGCCGCCTTGACTTCGCACGCCTATCCGAGGGGCGGATCGACGCAGTTGCTTTTGCCTCCGCCACCACCTGCGGGAACCGTCCGCGGGTACGCGTCGGTGAACCCGGACCCCGGGTCCCTCGTCGTGAGGAACCGGATGATGCCGCGGGCAACCGCCTCACCCTCGACCTTCTGCACGTCCGGTCGGGCGAGCAGTTCGGCCTCCGGAGGGTTCGACAGGAACGCGAGCTCGGCCAACACCGAGGGCGTGCCCGCGGTCTGGCGGAGCATCGCGTAGTAGTCGCCCCCGCGGGTGTTGAGCCGCGTCTTCACGCCCGCGTCGGTGTCGGCCTGCCACGGCACCTGGTACTGGCCCAGCGCGCGCACGACCTCTTCGTAGATAAGGCCTCCGAGGCGGCGGGCATCCTGCGACCGGTGTTGGTAGAAGGTCTCGGTGCCAGGACCGCTTCGGGGCCCGTCGGGGTCGCCGTTGTGATGGATCGACACGAACACCCGCGGCTTCGCCGCGGCCACGATCGCCGCACGCGAAGTCAGGGTCACGCGGTAGTTGCCCGTTCGGGTGCTGACGAAGGTGACCCCCGCGGCGGCCAGCGTCCGCTCGACGTGACCGGTCACTGCGAGGTTCAGCGCGTTTTCGCTGAGTCCGTTGGCGCCGACTGCGCCGGGCTCGCCCCCGCCATGGCCGGGGTCGAGCACGACCGTGACGGGACCAACCGCCCGCGCGCCGCGGACGACGGCGGTGTTCTCACACGGCGTCCGCACCGTGACGGTCCCGTCGGAGTTCACGGAGACCACCGGCACGACGACGCCGCTCGCGGTGACCACGACGCGGGTCGCGCTGTCGATCGCCGGGGTGGCGGGTGGCGGTGCCGCACTGGTCGATGTCGTTGGTGCGGTCGAGGTGGTCGACACAGCAACCGACGATGTTGTCGGTCGATCCAGGGCGACGTCGGCGGCGTCGTCTTCGACCGCGATGGCGCCCGCCAAGCCGGCGACCAGCAGCACGGCGATGAGGATGAGCAATCCGCGACGAGCCATCGTCAAGTGCTACCCCGTCACGGCTGCGTTCAGAGGGAGGCGACGACCTCGGCCATGAGGTCGCCAGCCTCGGTCGGGTTCAGGCCGACCTTGACACCCGCAGCGGCGAGTGCGTCCATCTTCGCCTGCGCAGTGCCCTTCGATCCGCTGATGATCGCTCCGGCGTGGCCCATCTTTCTCCCGGGCGGCGCGGTGACGCCCGCTACGTACGCGACGACGGGCTTGCTCATCTCCTTCGCGATGAACGCTGCGGCTTCCTCCTCGGCCGACCCGCCGATCTCACCGAACATGATCACCGCGCGCGTATCGGGATCGTTCTCGAACGCGGCGAGGCAGTCGATGAAGCTCGTACCGGGAACTGGGTCGCCGCCGATGCCCACACACGTCGTGACACCGATGCCCTTCTCGCCGAGCTCCTTCAGCGCCTGGTAGGTGAGCGTCCCCGAGCGACTGACGATGCCGACGGGGCCGGGCAACGCCACCTCCGCGGGGATGAAACCGATGTTGCACTCGCCAACAGTCACAAGGCCCGGGCAGTTCGGCCCGAGAATGCGCGCCGCCGGGAAGCCCCGCTTGACCGAGTTGTAGAACAGCGCCTCGTCGTGGGCGGGAATGCCTTCGGTGAGTGACACGATCAGCTCGATGCCCGCTTCGGCAGCCTCCATGACCGCTCCGGCGGCGAACGGCGCGGGAACGAGCACCATGCTCACGGTGGCGCCGGTGGCCTCCTTCGCCTCGGCGACCGTGCCGAATACCGGGATGCCGTCGACGTCGGTGCTCGCCTTCTTTGGGCTCACGCCGCCGACCACCTGCGTGCCGTAGTCGCGGTTGCGCCCCGCATAGAAACGTCCCTGCGACCCGGTGATTCCCTGGACGATCACGCGGGTGTCCTTGTTGACGAAGATCGACACCGGTCAGGCCTTCCTGGCGAGAGCGACCGCTTTCTCAGCGGCCCCCACCATCGTCGGGACCGAGATCAGCCGGTCGGACTCGTGATCGGCCAAAATCGCCCGCCCTTCCTCTGCATTCGTGCCGTCCAATCGAATGACGATCGGCGACCTGAGCTCGACGCGTGCAAGCGCTTGCACGATGCCGTTCGCCACATCCTCGCCCTTGGTGATGCCGCCGAAGATATTGATGAAGATCGAGCGGACGTTGTCGTCGGTGTTGATCACTTCGAGGGCGCCCGCCATCGTGTCGGCGGATGCGCCGCCACCGATGTCGAGGAAGTTCGCGGGCTTGCCACCCACCTGGTTGACGACGTCACACGTGCTCATGGCGAGCCCGGCGCCGTTCGCGATGATGCCGATGTCGCCTTCGAGGCCGACGTACTGGAGGCCCTTGGCTTTCGCGAGCGCTTCGCGCGGATCGCTCTCGGCGACATTGTCGAAATCGTCCCACTCCGGATGCCGGAAGCGGGCGTTGTCGTCGAGCGTCACCTTCGCATCCAGCGCGTGGACCGTGCCATCGGGGGTGAGGATCAAGGGGTTGATCTCGACGAGATCGGCGTCGCCCTCCGTGTAACAACGCCACAACGCCGTGAGGATGGCGACCGCACCGTCGTGCGCCTTCGGATTCAGGCCGGCGTCCGTGACCAGCGCGCGCGCATCTGTTTCGGTGAGTCCGTCCACGGGATCGATATGGCGCTTTGCGATCGCGCCGGGGTCCTCCTCCGCGACACCCTCGATGTCGATGCCGCCGCGCGCGGACACCATCGCGAGATGCTTCTTCGCGGCCCGGTCGAGCGTGAAGCTGGCGTAGTACTCCTCGGCGATGTCGGACGCGTGTTCGATCCACAGACGGCGCACGACGTGGCCTTTGATGTCAAGACCGAGGATGTTCCCGGCGTGCTCGCGCACCTCGTCTGCGTCCTTCGCGACCTTGATGCCGCCGGCCTTCCCGCGGCCGCCCACCTGGACCTGCGCCTTGACCACGACGGGGTATCCGGCGGCATCCGCTTGCGCGATTGCGTCGTCGACGGTGTCGGCGACGCCGCCGGCCGAGACCGGGATCCCATACCGCGCGAAGTACTGCTTGCCTTGATACTCGAAGAGATCCATCGCTACTTCTGCGCCTTCTCCAGGTCGTCGAGGGTGCTTTCCAGCCACGTCGTGATCGACGCAAGCGGTGCGCCCGGGGTGAAGATCTCGGCAACGCCGAGGTCCTTGAGGACGGGGATGTCCGCGTCGGGGATGATGCCGCCTCCGAACAGCAGAACCTGCTCGGCGCCCCGCTCTCGCAGAAGGTCGAGGATGCGCGGGAACAACGTCATGTGCGCCCCGGAGAGCAGCGACAGCCCGACGGCGTCGGCGTCCTCCTGGACGACCGTCTCCGCGACCTGCTCCGGGGTTTGGTGGAGACCCGTGTAGATGACCTCGAAGCCGGCGTCGCGCAGCGCGCGCGCTATCACCTTCGCGCCGCGGTCGTGGCCGTCCAACCCGGGCTTGGCGACGACGACGCGGTAGGGACGTTCCACGGCAGCGCATACTAGGAGTCGTGCCGCTGCACCCCCTCAAGGCGGAGTGGGACGCGGACCTGGCCGGCGCCGATCCCCTCGCGTTCCCCGGCTACGAACCGCCGGCAGTCGAAACCGTGCGCACGGGAGCGACCGCGCACTACGCGCTGATCGAGGGACGCTTCGACATCCTCGGCGGGGCGATGGGCGCGGCGCACGGCGAGAAGGTCGTCCGCGCGTTTCGCCGGGCGACATCGGAGCGGCTGCCCGTCGTGGTGGTCACCTGCTCTGGCGGTGCGCGCCTCCAGGAGGGCATGGTTGCGTTGGTGCAGATGGCGCGCACCTCGGCGGCGGCGACAGAGCACGCGGGCGCGGGGCTGCTCCAGATCGTCGTCCACCGCTCGCCGACTACTGGCGGGGTCTACGCGTCCTACGGCAGCCTCGGTGATCTACACGCCGCGGCGCCCGGAGCGCTGATCGGTTTCGCGGGACCGCGGGTTGTCGAGCAGTTGCTTGAAATCTCGGTGGACGCGTCGAGCCACTCCGCCGAGGCAGCGCACGCCGCGGGGCGCATCGACGCGCTGATCGGCGAGGACGAACAAGGCGAGTGGATCGACCGCGCGCTCGGCGTGAGCAGAGATCCCGTCGCGGAAGCGCTGCCCAGCGGTCTCGACGACGATGCGCCCCCCACCGACGCCTGGGAGGTGGTGCAACACGCCCGAGCGGAGGGGCGGCCGTCCGGGTGGCAGTGGGCCGAGGCGCTGTGCGGCACGTGGGTCGAACTGCGCGGCACCGATCCCGTGGTTCGAGCGGGTCTCGCGTATCTGGGCCACCGCCGCGTGGTTGTCGTCGCCCTCGACCGCCACGCCGCGGTTGGACGTCCGGGGCCAGCCGGCTACCGCCTTGCGCGCCGGGCGTATTCACTCGCCGACCGCCTCGGGTTGCCGGTGGTGACCTTCGTCGACACACCGGGCGCGGAGCCCGGGCCCGACGCCGAGCGCGGTGGAATCGCCGCTGAGATCGCTCAGACACTCGCACTCCAGTCAACTCTGCGGGTCCCCACGGTGTCCGTGTGCGTCGGCGAGGGCGGCAGCGGTGGCGCACTCGCGTTCGCGGCGACCGATCGTCTGTTGATGCTCGACGATGCCGTGTTTTCCGTGATCGGACCTGAGGGCGCAGCGGCGATACTCGGCCATGATGCCGGCCGCGCCGCGGAGTACGCCGCACTCCTGGGCCTCACGGCGCCTGATCTGCTCCGCCTCGGAGTCGTCGACGTGGTCGTGCCTTGGCGCGGCTTGCGCGAGGCCCTCGGAGACGCGCTCGACGCCGCGAAAGCGGGCGAACGGGCGGCGCGGCACGACGCGGTCACAGCAGCGTGGCTGAGGTGACTGCGCCGCCGCGACTCCCGACGGCCGCTGACCGGCGGCGCCGGCGACGTGTCGCGATTGCCGTCGTCGTCGTCGGAGCGGTTACGTCCACGTTGCTCGCACTGGTGACGATCCGCGCGATGACGAAGCCGGGCGCGCAGAACGCGCTCGGTGACGACACCTTCCGCGTGGGCGAGGCGGCGCTGCTCGCGCGCCGCGTTGCCGCCGACGACTACCCGTTGCTCTTCCAGGACCTCCGCAGCGGGTCGTTCGACCTGTTCGTCGACCACGACCGGCGCCGGGCGCCGTCGGTCGGCTGGCGCGCCTTCGAGGCGCATGCTCCGGGAGCGCCGCGTCACTGCCAGCTCCGCTACGAGGGCGGCCGAGGCTTCGTGGACCCGTGCACGTCGGTGCGCTATCCGCTCGAAGGGACAGGCCTGCGCAGCTTCAGGGTTGTCGTCGAGAAGGGGGTCGTCGTGGTCGATCTCAGGACCGCGGATCCTGGGTAAGCAGGCTCACAGACGCCCCCCGGCGAAAGAGGACATGTGCAGTCACTGCTCACCGCAACATGGCGCGAAGGATTGTCGCTCGCGCGCTGCGTCGTTGCCTATCCACAGGGATTGCTCGACATCACCCTGCGTTCGGGCAACCCGTCCGGTGACCTCGTGCGCGACACGCCCGTCGTGCTCGTGCACGGCTTTGCGCACAACAGCTCGGCGTGGTTCATGCTCAGCGCCGCGCTCCGCACGGCCGGCTTCACCAGCATCCACACGTTCAACTACAACCCGTTCCGCCACGGCGTCGCCACGGTCGCGGAGCGCCTGGCGCAACGCGTCGCGCTCGTCCAGGCCGTCACCGGCGCCGAGCGCGTCCACGCGGTCGGCCACAGCATGGGCGGGGTCGTCCTGCGCTGGTACATACAGGAGCTCGGCGGCGACGAGACCATCGGCTCGGCGGTGACGCTGGCGTCGCCGCACAAGGGGACGATGGCGGCATTCGTAGGCGTGTTCCGGGCCGCGGCCGACCTCAGGCCCAACTCGGCGGTCATCCGGCGTCTCGACGCCGGAGCCCGTCACACGCCCGTGCGTTGGGTCGCGTACTACGGCGACCACGATGCGCTCGTGCAACCGATCAGCAACGGTCGCCTCGACGACGACCGGCTCCAGGCGCGCAACGTGCTCGTGCCCGGGATCGGCCACATGGGAATGCTCATGTCTCGCACCGTCGTCGCAGAGATTGTGGAGGAGCTCGCGGCGGCCCCGCAGAAGGCCGGCTCCCCCGAGCTCACGCCCGCTTGAGAGGCGCCCACGCCAGCAGCAGCCGTTTCTCGCCGACGTCCGGGAACCGCACGACCACCTCGGCGCGGTCGCCGGAGCCGATCACGTCGATGATCACCCCTTCGCCCCACGACGCGTGCACGACGTCGTCACCCGTGCGCAGGCCGAGCTGCTCTGCTCCCTTGGTCCGCGCCGGCCCGCTGCCGCGCCCGGCGCGCATCGCGGCGTCGACCATGCGCTCGCGGCCCTCGAACCGTGGACGCTCACTTGGGCCGCGACCGCTACCCAGCCGGTTGCGGGGACTGCTCTCGATCACCTGCACGAGATGGTCCGGCAATTCCTTCACGAAACGGCTGGGCGGGTTGTACTGCGTTGAGCCGAACAGCGTGCGCGTCGTGGCGTGCGTCATGTAGAGCCGCTGCTCGGCGCGGGTGATCCCGACGTAGGCGAGCCGTCGCTCCTCCTCGAGCTCGTCGGGCTCCCCGAGCGAACGCACATGGGGAAAGATCCCTTCCTCGAGGCCGAGCAGGAACACCACGGGGAACTCGAGACCTTTCGCCGTGTGCAGCGTCATCAGCTGAAGGACCGAGCCGTCGTCTTCGATCTCGTCGGAGTCGGCGACGAGCGACACGGACTCGAGGAACCCCTCGAGGGTGTCGAACTGCTCTGATGATCCGACCAGCTCGGCGATGTTCTCGATCCGCCCAGTCGATTCGATCGTGTGCTCCGCTTCCAGAAGCACGACGTAGCCGGTGCGGTCGATGACGCGCTGCAACAACTGTGCGGGCGTGCCTCCCTCCGCCGAGAGTGCTCGGAGGAACGCGATGGTCGTGAGTAGCTCAGCGATCCCGCCGCCGGCCTTGCCGGACACTCCCGCGCGCTCGGCCTCGACCAGCGCTCGGTGAAAAGGGACGTTCTGACGGCGCGCGTAGTCGTCGAGTTTGCCGACCGAAGTGTCGCCCACGCCACGTTTCGGCACGTTGATGATGCGCTTGAGCGACACCTCATCGTCGGGGTTGGCGACGACACGGAGGTAGGCGAGCATGTCCTTGATCTCGCGGCGGTCGTAGAAACGGGTGCCGCCGACCACTTTGTACGGGATGCGGCGACTGGCGAGCTCCTCCTCGACCACCCGGCTCTGCGCGTTGGTCCGGTAGAACATCGCGATGTCGCCCCACCGGCGGCCCGCGTCGTGCAGGCGTCGCACCTCCTGCACCACCCAAGCGGCTTCGTCGCGCTCGTCATCCGCGTGGTACCGCACGATGCGCTCGCCGTCGCCGGAGTCGGTCCACAGCGCCTTCGGGGTGCGGGCGAGGTTGTTGGCGATGAGCGAGTTGGCGGCGTCGAGAATGGTCTGGGTCGACCTGTAGTTCTGGTCGAGAACGACCACCGTGGCGTCCGGGAACGCGGCCTCGAACTCGAGGATGTTCTTGATGTCCGCGCCGCGGAACCGGTAGATGCTCTGGTCGGAGTCACCGACGACGCACACGTTGCGGTGTTCGGCGGCGAGGAGCACGACGAGCTCGTTCTGCGCGCGGTTCGTGTCCTGGTACTCGTCGACAAGGACGTGGGTGAAGCGCTCGCGCCACTGCGCCAGCGCCTCCGGCTCCGCCTGGAGGAGATTGACTGTCACCATGAGCAAATCGTCGAAATCCATCGCGTTCGCGGCGAGCAGACGCTGCTGGTACTCGCGGTACGCGGGCGCGATGAGCTTGCGCTCGGGAGGCGAGATTGCGCGCGCCGCGAACGTGTCGAAGTCGACGAGGTCGTTCTTTGCCGCGCTCACCGCGTTCAGCACGGAGCGCGGCGAGTGGCGTTTCGTGTCGACGCCCTGGTCACGCAACACGTAGGTCATGAGTCGCAGGGCGTCCGAATCGTCGTAGATCGTGAACCCGCTTCGGTAGCCCAGCCGCGGGGCGTCGCGGCGCAGCATCCGCACGCACGCGGAGTGGAACGTCGACACCCACATGCGCTCCGCCACAGGGCCGATGAGCCCGCCGACCCTCGTCCGCATCTCGTCGGCGGCCTTGTTCGTGAACGTGATCGCCAGGATCGAAAACGGCGAGACGCCGCGCTCGCGAACAAGCCAGGCGACACGATGGGTGAGGACTCTCGTCTTGCCGGAACCGGCCCCGGCGACGATGAGCAGCGGCCCGCGGTCGTGCAGGACGGCCTCGCGTTGGACAGGGTTCAGCCCAGCCAGGAGTTCTTCGCCCATCCGGGCGACCATACAAAACCCGTATCCTGTGGCGGACGCCTACTGCTGGGGGAACCACACGATGACATTGACCCGCCGCGACCTGCTTCGCGGTGCCGCGGGCGCAGCCGCTGGTGTCCCGCTCGCCCGGCTGCCGCGGCTAAAGAAGCCGAAGCCCGGGCTCGGTCTCCCCGCCAATGCACCCGTAGACACGATCGTCGTCGTGATGATGGAGAACCGCAGCTTCGACCACTTTCTCGGCTGGCTCCCGGGCGCCGACGGCGCGCAGGAGGGCCTCATTTACCTCGACGACGCCGGCGTCGCCCACCCGACCCAGTACTTCGGCGGTGGCGTCGGGGGCCGGAACGACTTCGCGGGGTGCGGCTTCGCCGACCCGAGCCATAGCTGGACCGGAGGTAGAAGGCAGCTCGGCGGAACGGCACGCGACAACTCCGGTTTCCGGAAAGCCCCGAACGACGACTTCGCGCTCTCGTACTACCGCTCCGAGGACCTCCCTACGTGGACGTCGTTCAGCGAGCAGGGCACGGTGTTCGACCGCTACTTCACCGCGCTGATGGCGCCGACATGGCCGAACCGTGAGTACATGCACGCAGCCTCTTCAGGAGGGCGCAAGGACAACAGCTTTCCGCCGGCGACCGGGTTTCCCGAGACAACGATCTGGGACCGGCTCGACGCGGCCGGCGTCGAGTGGGCGTGCTATTTCTCGAATCTGTCCTTTGCCGCGCTGTACGGACCGCGGCTCTTTCCGAGAATCCGCCACATCAGCGAGTACTACGCACGCGCCGCCGTGGGAGCGCTCCCGCAGGTGTGCTTCGTCGACCCGTTCCTGACGGTCTCGGAGGCCACGGGGAACGACGACCACCCGCACGCGGATGTTCGCAACGGCCAGCAGTTCCTCGCCGACGTGAGCCGCGCATTCGGAGCGAGCCCGCAGTGGGAGCGCGGCGCGCTGTTCGTGAATTACGACGAGTGGGGCGGATTCTTCGACCATGTCGTACCGCCGCGCGTCGTTGACGACCGCGCCAGCGCCAACCTGTTCGAGGATTTCGGCCAGGTCGGATTCCGCTGTCCTGCCGTGGTGCTGTCGCCGTACGCGGCGCGCGGGGTCGTCAACCACGCGACGTTCGAACACACCTCGATCCTGCGTTTCGTCGAGTGGCGTTTCCAGCTCGCGCCACTCACCGGGCGCGACGCCAACACGACCAACATCGGCGACGGCGTCTTCAACTTCGACGCGCGGCCCAACAAGGCGGACCTCGAGATCCCCGCGTACAAGGCGCCGCCCGAAGCTTTGATCCCGTGTTCGGCTCGCGGGCACAGCGCGCCGGTCAACGACCTCGAGCCGCTCCTCGAAGCGGGCTACTTCGACGCGTTCAAGACCGACTGGAAGCTCGAGGACTCGCTCCTCCCGTAGCGTCGTCTGATGAGCGACACCGTTCTCGTTGACACCCACGGCGCGGTGTGCATCGTCACGATCAATCGTCCCGAAGCGCGCAATGCGGTGGACCGCGCGACGGCCGAGGCGCTGGCGGACGCCTTCAGGGCATTCGATGCCGACGACGCCCTCGCAGCCGCAGTACTCACCGGTGCCGGCGCGACGTTCTGCTCCGGCGCCGACCTCAAAGCCGTCGCGTCGGGCGCGCAAGCCGGGCGCGCGCTGCGCGACGGCGACGGGCCTATGGGCCCGACGCGGCTGTTGCTCTCGAAGCCAGTGATCGCCGCCGTCGAGGGATACGCCGTCGCCGGCGGGATCGAGCTGGCGCTGTGGTGCGACCTCCGCATCATGGCGCGCTCCGCGACCTTCGGCGTGTTCTGCCGCCGCTGGGGTGTGCCGCTGATCGACGGCGGCACGGTGCGCCTCACGCGCCTCGTCGGCCAGAGCCGCGCGCTCGACCTCGTGCTCACCGGCCGCGCCGTCGACGCGGAGGAGTCGCTGCATATCGGCCTCGCCAACCGTGTCGTCGCCGACGGCGAGGCACTGAACGCCGCTGTCGCGCTCGCATCGCAACTCGCCGCGCTGCCGCCGAACTGCCTCCGCGCCGACCGGCGGTCGGTCTACGAGCAGTGGGATAAGCCCATCGACGCGGCACTGGCTGACGAGTTTGCCGGCGGCATGGAGGTAATCCGCTCGGGCGAGACGCAGGAGGGCGCAAGACGTTTCGCCGAGGGCAAGGGACGCCACGGCGTATCGACCTAGTCGAGCCGCGTCACTCCCACTCGATGGTGCCGGGTGGCTTGCTGGTGATGTCGTACGCGACGCGGTTGACGCCCGGCACCTCGTTGATGATGCGGCTGCTGAGCCGCTCGAGGAGGTCGTAGGGAAGGCGGGCCCAGTCGGCTGTCATCGCGTCGTCGGACGTGACCGCGCGGATCACGATGGGATACGCGTACGTGCGCTCGTCGCCCATGACCCCCACGGTGCGCACGGCGGGCAGCACCGCGAAGCTCTGCCACAGCTCGCGCTCGAGGCCGGCGCGCTTGATCTCCTCGGTGACGATCCGGTCGGCCGCCTGGAGCACCTCGACGCGCTCCGGCGTAATGGTGCCCACGATCCGAACGGCGAGTCCGGGTCCCGGAAACGGTTGGCGCCATACGATGTCCTCAGGCAGTCCGAGCTGCTCGCCAACTGCGCGTACCTCGTCCTTGAACAGGGAGCGCAACGGCTCGACGAGCTCGAAGTTCATGTCGTCTGGCAGCCCGCCGACATTGTGGTGCGACTTGATCGTGGAGGCGTCGTCGTTGCCGGACTCGATGACGTCGGGATAAAGCGTCCCCTGCACGAGGAATCGCGCATCGTCACAGTCGGCCGCCGCCTCCTCGAACACGCGGATGAACAGCTCGCCGATCTTCTTGCGCTTGGCCTCAGGCTCGACCACGTCGTCGAGCGCCTCCATGAACCGGTCGCCCGCCTTCACGTGGATGAGCTCGATCTTGAACTGGTCGCGGAAGGTCTTCTCGACCTGCTCGGCTTCGCCGTGGCGCATCAGCCCGGTGTCGACGAACACGCACGTGAGCTGGTCGCCGATCGCCTTGTGGACGAGGGCGGCCGCAACCGCCGAGTCGACGCCACCCGACAGTCCGCACAAGACGCGCTCGGTGCCGACCTGGGCGCGGATGGTCGCGACGGATTCCTCGATCACCGATGCCGGAGTCCATTCGGGCCGCAGGCCGGCGATGTCGTAGAGGAAGCGCTTCAGGATCTCCTGGCCGCGCTCGGTGTGGACGACCTCCGGGTGGAACTGCACGCCGCAGATGCGGCGCTCGGCGTTCTCGAGCGCGGCGACGGGCGCGCCCGGTGTCGACGCGACCGCGGCGAAGCCGGGAGGCGCGGTGACGATCGAATCGAAGTGGCTCATCCAAACGTCCTGCGCAGTTGGCAGCTCGCTGAACAGCAGGGAGCTGCCCGTGACCGACAGCGAGGTACGGCCGTACTCGCCGGCGCCGGTGTTGGCGACGTCGCCGCCGAGCTGCAGACCGATGAGCTGCGCGCCGTAGCAGATGCCGAAGATCGGCACCCCCGCGTCGTAGACGGCTGCGTCCAGCCGCGGAGAGCCTTCGACGTGAACCGACTTCGGCCCGCCCGACAGGATGATCGCCGCCGGCTGGCGCTCGGAAATCTCCTCGGCGGTGATCGTGTGCGGGACGATCTCGGAATAGACGTGCGCCTCGCGCACTCGCCTGGCGATTAGTTGCGCGTACTGCGCGCCGAAGTCGACGACGAGGACAGTGGCGCGGTCGCTCAAGTGCTCAACGAGGCCGAGAGCATGCAATGCGGCCTGATGGGCGTGATCCCCATAGTTAGTGTCCCATGCCGATGTTTTGCGAGCGCTGAAGCTCCTTGCCCTCGGTTTGCAGGCTCGGCGCCACCATCACTTCGGCCTTCTGGAACTCCTTGACCGTCTGGTAGCCGCACGTCGCCATCGAGGTCTTGAGGGCACCAAAGAGGTTGAGTCGCCCGTCATTCTCGTGCGCGGGGCCGACGAGGATCTCCTTGAGGCTGCCGCGGATCTGCGTCTGCACGCGGGCACCGCGCGGGAGAGTGGGATGGAACGTCGCCATGCCCCAGTGGTACCCCTTGCCGGGGGCCTCGTGGGCGGAGGTGAGCGGCGAGCCGATCATCACGGCGTCCGCGCCGCATGCGATGGCCTTGGCGATGTCGCCGCCGCGGCTCATGCCGCCGTCGGCGATCACGTGCACGTAGACCCCGGTTTCATCGAGGTGACGCATGCGCGCTCCCGCGGCGTCAGCGATCGCGGTGGCCTGCGGGACCCCGAGCCCGAGCACGCCGCGTGTCGTGCACGCGTTGCCGGGACCGACCCCGACGAGGATGCCGACGGCGCCGGTGCGCATGAGGTGGAGCGCCGCCTGGTACGACGCGCAGCCGCCAACGATCACCGGAATGTCGTACTCGCGGATGAACTTCTTGAGGTTAAGCGGCTCTTGCGTCTTCGACACGTGCTCCGCGGAGACGACCGTCCCTTGGATCACGAACAGGTCGAGCTCGGCCTCGATGATCGCCGACGCGTACTCCTCCACACGTTGCGGTGTGAGCGACGCGACCGCGGTTACGTTCGCCGCCTTGATCTCGCGGATGCGGCTGAACACGAGCTCGGGCTTGATCGGCTCGGAGTACATCTGCTGCATCCGCGCGGTGGCCTTGTCGACGTCGAGCTGGGCGATTTCCTCGAGCAGCGGCTCCGGGTCCTCGTAGCGGGTCCAGAGCCCTTCGAGGTTCAGGACCGCGCCGCCACCGAGAAGGCCGATCTCGATCGCAGTGGCGGGGCTGACAACGCCATCCATGGCGCTCGCGAGCAGCGGAAGCTCGAAGCGGAACGCGTCGATCTCCCAGGTGATGTCGACGTCCTCGGGATCGCGCGTGCGCCGGCTCGGCACAATCGCGATGTCGTTGAAACCGTAGGCCTGTCTTCCCGACTTGCCGATACCGATCTCGACCTCAGCCACCCTTGCCCTCCGCGCCTTGGGAATGGATCAGTCTACTGGCCTACCCCCGGCGCGGGTGCCTTCGGCCACTGACCATTGACGCGACCGCGAACGTCGCCGCCGCGACCAGCACGATGGTCCCGCCAGGTGCAAGATCGGCGGCGCGGGCAAGGGCAAGGCCGACCACGACGGAAGCGACACCGACGCCCGATGCGATCACGAGGCTGGCGCGGAACGATCGCGCCAGGACCTGTCCGGCGCCTACCGGCAGCGCCATGAGTGCAGCGACAAGGAGAAGTCCGACGACGCGCATCGCCGCAACGACGGTGACCGCCGCGAGGACGGCCAGCAGCCGGTTCGCGGCCACTACTGGCAGCCCGGCGACCAGCGCCGCTTCCTCGTCGAGCACAACCGCGAACAGTGTCCGCGAGAGTGCAGCCACCACCCCCACGACGCCGAGGCCCAAAACGGCGACCACGGCGACGTCTCCGGGCGCGACCGTGAGCACCGATCCGAACAGGTATGACAGCACGGAGGCGTCGAATTCGCCGGCGCGTGAGGTGATGACGACGCCGGCGGCGATGCCCGTGTAAAAGATGACCGCGAGCGCGAGTTCCCCGCTCGCCCGGGCACGCGAGCGCAGAACGTCGAGAGTGAGAGCGGCCGCAGCCGCCGCAGCCATCGCCGTCCACACGGGCGCAACGCCGAGCAGTAGCCCGGCCGCGACCCCGGCAAACGCAACGTGGCCGAGACCGTCGCCAAGCAGAGCCATGCGCCGCTGCGCAAGGAACGTCCCGATCAGCGGAGCCGACGCACCCACGATGACGCCCGCGACGAGCGCAAGTTGCATGTACTCGCGCTCGAACGGCCACGGCAGAGGCAAGTTCACGGCGCGAGCCCATCGCGCTCGAGCCAAAGCGGCAGGTCCGTGCGGTGAACGCCGAGGTGGACGCCTGTCGCCGAGAGCTCGTCGGGCCGGCCGTCGAACACCATGCGGCCGGAGCGCAGGATGCACACCCGGTCGAGGTCGTCGGCGACGGCACCGAGCTCGTGCGAGACGAGCAGCACCGCAGCACCGTGCTCGCTCTGCAGATGGACGAGCGCATCGCGAAACAGCTCCTGCGACCCGGAGTCGACGCCTGCCACCGGCTCGTCGAGCAGGAGCAGTTCCGGGCGGTGGACCAGAGCCTTCGCGATCCAGGCCCGCTGTTGCTGACCACCGGAGAGCTCGCTGATACGACGGTGGCGCAGATCCGCGACCGCGGTCGACTCCAGCGCGTGGTCGATCTCGGCGCGGCGGGCCTTTAGGCTCGAGTTGCCCGGTAAGCGACGCTTCCATCCGCGCGCCAGGAGACCGGTGGCGACGACTTCCTCAACGGTCGCTGCGAATGCACCCGCGGCAGCCGGGTGCTGGGGCACGTAGCCGAGCCGTGACCGGTCCCGCAATGCCGACGGCGGTCCTCCGAAGAGCGAGACCGCGCCGGCGTCGGGCTGCAACAGCCCAAGCAGGACGCGCAGGAGCGTCGACTTCCCCGAGCCGTTCGCGCCGACCAGCGCGACGAACTCACCGGGGGCGACGGCGAGGTCGACGCCGTCGAGGACGCAGTCACGGTCGTACGAGAACCGAACGTCGGCCGCGGTGAGAACAGAAGTGAGAATGGTTCCTAAGCTAGTGTTGGCCGCCGTGGCTAGCCAGCGCGACGGAATGCCGGACCTGGACGGCGAGGTGACCGTGCGCCTGAAGCGCGCCGGTCAGCGCTACTCGGCCGGCCGTCGCGCCCTGGTGCATGCGCTCCGCAAGGTCGGCCGGCCGACGACCATTCCCGAGCTCGTCGACGCGACGCCCGGGTTGGCCATGAGTTCGGCCTATCGCAACCTCGCCGTGCTCGAAGCGACCGGCGTCGTGCACCGGATCGTGCTCGGCGCCGACGACCACGCCCGGTTCGAGCTCGCAGAAGTGGTCACCGATCACCACCATCACCACCTGATCTGTACTGCGTGCGGCGCAGTCGACGACTTCACCGTGCCCGCGCGGTTGGAGAAGGCCGTCTCAGAGGCATTGGACGCCGTGGCGTCGGCCACCAGCTTCCGGCCCGTCGACCATCGTCTCGATCTCGTCGGCACCTGCGCCTCCTGTGCGGGCCCCTAGAGCCTTAGGCCACGCTCACAACACGTTCCAGCAGGTCGCGCAGGATGCGTGCGGTTGCCCCCCACACGATGTCGTCCGGAAGGTGGAAGAAGTTGATCGAGCGATCGTCGCCGAAGGGCGTGTCCCAGCGTTCCTCGGCGAAGATTTCGTCGGCCAGTAGGTCCGCGAGTGCGACGTCGAAGATGTGCTCGACCTCGGTCGGGTCGGCGACGAGCACCGGTCGCGTCGCAAGGAGCCCGACAACCGGGGTGATGCCCGCTGAGGCCGAAAGCGTCGCGAGCGGCGTGAGCTCACCGATCACCTCGACGGATGCCGGATCGAGGGCGACTTCCTCCTGCGCTTCGCGCAATGCCGCCGCCACCGCGGTCTCGCCGTCCTCGATGCGGCCGCCCGGGAAGGCGACCTCGCTCGTGTGACTACGCAATGTCGCCGCCCGGCGCGTCAGCACGATCCTCGCCTCGCCATCTTCTTCGAAGATCGGCAGCAGAACGGCGGCGGGACGGCCCGTGAACGGCAGCTGCTCGCGGCTCCGACTGACGCGAGACACCGAGGCGCGCACCCGGTCCAGCGTGATCCCGGCGCGGTGCTCGAGTGGCAGGGTCGACCAGAGTGGCGGCGCACCCGGGCGGAACGACGACGGGCGGGGGATGCGCTGCGGTGGGCCGGTCAGGCGTCGCTCCCGCTCGACGACGGCACCGCTGCGGCGAGCGACTCGAGGACCTCACGCAGCCCACCCTTCTTCAGGTTGGCGAGCACGCGTCCCGGCTCCTCTTCGCCGTTCTCGAACGCCATCCAGTCCTCGAGCAGCTTCTTCGGATCAGGCGCAGGACGATCGGTCACCGCACCAGCCTAAAGCCGCCACAGAGACTGAGCGACGCGCAGGGAGGCGCCGTTAACACTCCGAGGATCCGGCTTGGCCGGTCCTCGGACGCGCAGGTGGCCGGCCCGAAGGACCGGCCACCTACTAGTTCGCATGAGGCGGCGAAGCCGCCGAGGGCGAGAGGTCTAGAACCCCATCCCGCCCATGCCGCCCATGCCGCCTCCGCCGCCGGGCATGGCGGGCGCCGCGCCGGGCTCTTCGGGCTTGTCGGCGACGAGCGCCTCAGTGGTGAGCAACAGCGCCGCGATCGACGAAGCGTTCTGCAGCGCCGAACGGGTGACCTTGGCCGGGTCGATGATGCCGGCCTTCAGCAGGTCCTCGAAGTTGCCGGTGACGGCGTTGTAGCCAACCGTCCCCTTCTCGCCCTTGGCCTGCTCGACGATGAGCGAACCTTCGGTCCCGGCGTTGCTGGCGACCCAGTACAGCGGTGCCTCGAGCGCCTTGTTGACGATCAGCGCACCGGTGGCCTCGTCACCGTCGAGGTCCTTCCAGACCTTGGTGACCGCCTTCTGAGCACGCATGAGCGTGGCCGCCGAGCCGGCGACGACGCCCTCTTCAATGGCGGCTCGGGTTGCGGAGAGCGCATCTTCGATGCGGTGCTTCTTCTCCTTGAGCTCGACCTCCGTGGCCGCGCCGACCTTGACGACCGCGACACCGCCGGCGAGCTTCGCGAGACGCTCCTGGAGCTTCTCCCGATCCCAATCGGAGTCGGTGTCGTCGATCTCGCGCTTGATCTGCGCGATGCGGCCCTTCACGTCGGCGTCCTTGCCGCCGCCCTCGACGATCGTCGTCGTGTCCTTGGCGACGACAACCTTGCGGGCGCTGCCCAGCAGGTCGAGCGTCACGTTCTCGAGCTTCAGGCCGACCTCTTCGGCGACAACCTGGCCACCGGTGAGGACGGCGATGTCCTGCAGCATCGCCTTGCGGCGGTCGCCGAACCCGGGAGCCTTGACGGCGACCGAGTTGAACGTGCCGCGGATCTTGTTGACCACGAGCACGGCGAGTGCTTCGCCCTCCACGTCCTCGGCGATGATCAACAACGGCTTACCCGACTGCATGACCTTCTCGAGCACGGGGACGAACTCGTGCACCGCGCCGATCTTGGAGTTGAGCAGGAGGATGTACGGATCCTCGAGCACCGACTCCTGACGGTCCTGGTCGGTGACGAAGTACGGCGACAGGTAGCCCTTGTCGAACTGCATGCCCTCGGTGAACTCGAGCTCGAGACCGAAGGTGTTCGACTCTTCGACCGTGACGACGCCGTCCTTGCCGACGCGATCGATGGCGTCGGCGAGCACGTCACCGATGGCCTGGTCGGCGGCGGAGTTGGCCGCAACCTGGGCGATCTGCGCCTTGCCGTCGATGGGCTTGGCTTCGGCCTTGATCGACGCGACCGCGGCGGCGACCGCGCGCTCGATGCCCCGCTTCAGGAGCGACGGGCTGGCGCCGGCCGCGACGTTACGAAGGCCCTCGCGGACGAGCGCCTGTGCGAGCACGGTGGCGGTGGTGGTGCCGTCGCCGGCGACGTCGTTGGTCTTCGTCGCGACTTCCTTGACGAGCTGCGCACCCATGTTCTCGAACGGGTCGTCGAGCTCGACCTCACGAGCAATGGTGACGCCGTCGTTGGTGATCGTGGGCGCACCCCACTTCTTGTCGATGACGACGTTGCGGCCCTTCGGGCCGAGCGTTACGCGCACGGCATTGGCCAGCTTGTCGACACCGGCCTCGAGCGCTTTGCGCGCCTGATCGTCGAATTTGAGGAGCTTGGGCATGCTTACTTGCCCTTCTTGCCGACGATGGCGAGGACGTCACGGCTCGTGAGGATGAGAAGATCCTCACCGTCGATCGTGATCTCGGTGCCGCCGTACTTCGAGTACACGACGGTGTCGCCAACGGAGACGCCCAGCGGGATCAACTCGCCGGTCTGGTCCGAGCGGCGGCCGGGGCCAGCGGCGAGGACTTGGCCCTGTTGGGGCTTTTCCTTGGCGGTGTCGGGAATGACGAGGCCGGACGCTGTGGTCTCTTCGCTCTCGTTGGGGCGCACGACGATTCGGTCGTCAAGCGGCTGAAGATTCATGGTGTGTTTGACCTCCGGGGTCTGTTAGCACTCTCACCTTGCGAGTGCTAACAGTAGCCAGGCCGTCGCCCGGCGGCAACCTGGCTATAACCGCAGATTCGGGTATGCGCCGCAGTCGAGCGACGTAGGCCCGTCGCTCTGTAGCCGCCACCACCCCGCTGCGGCGATCATTGCGGCGTTGTCCGTGCAGTACGCCAGCGAGGGCAGCAGAGCGTCGACGCCGAGCTCGACCGCAGCTGACTCCGTCGCCGCCCGGAGCGCGGAATTGGCGGCGACACCACCGGCGAGGCACAACGCCTTCGCGTCGGTCGCGACCACCGCCCGCTGCGCTTTGGCGACGAGCACATCGACCACCGCCGCCTGGAATCCCGCGGCCACGTCCTCCGGGCGCAGGTCCGGTTCGCGGGCGACGCGCCGCACGACCGCGGTTTTCAGACCGGAGAACGAGAAGTCGAAGCTGTCCTCGCCGGCCAGCGGGCGCGGAAGCCTCACCGCGCCGGGATCGCCGCTGGCCGCGAGCTTGTCGACCGCCGGCCCGCCCGGATAGCCGAGCCCGATCACGCGTGCGACCTTGTCGTACGCCTCGCCGGCGGCGTCGTCGATCGTGCCGCCGAGAATCTTGTACGAGCCGTGCGCCTCGACGTGTACCAGCAGCGTGTGTCCGCCTGAGACCAGGAGCACGATGGCCGGAAGCGGAAGATCCGGCCGCTCCAGTAGGCACGCGTACAGGTGGCCCTCGAGGTGGTTCACCCCGACGAAGGGCACGTCCCAGGCAAGAGCGAGGGCCTTTGCGTGGCTAACCCCCACTAGCAGCGCGCCGACGAGCCCAGGCCCGATGGTCGCGGCCACCGCCGCGCACTGGGCGCCTTCGACGCCGCCCTCGACCAGCGCCTCGGTGATCACCGGGCCGAGCTGCTCCAGATGCGCACGACCGGCGAGCTCGGGCACCACGCCGCCGTACCGCGCGTGAAGGTCGATCTGGCTCGAAACGACCGACGACCGGACCCGTGTGCCCGCCTCCACAACCGACGCCGCGGTCTCGTCGCAGCTCGTTTCGATCCCGAGGACGCACATGGCCGAGCTCATGGGCGCGCCCTTTCGACGGTGGTGGTCCCCGGGACGCGTCCCTCGAGCGTCGTCAACCGCTGCGCGTACTCGGGCGAGTCGATGTCGTCCGCCCACATCACCAAGGCGTCCTCGTTCGTCTCGATGTAGTAACCCTTGCGGATCCCGGCGGGGTGGAAGCCGAACGCGCGGTACATCTCCTGCGCGCCGGCGTTCGACACCCGTACCTCGAGGGTGAGGTGCTTCGCCCCGCGCTCGGCGGCATCGCGCGCGATGTTGATCATGAGCCGCGTCGCCATCTTGTGACGCTGCCAGTCGGGATCGACGGCGATGGTCGTCACATGCGCGTCCTCGCCCACGAGCATCGTCCCTGAATAGCCAATGACGGTCGCGCCGACCTTCGCTACGTAGTACGAGCGACTCGTGCGCATCGTCAGCTCGCTCATGAACAAGCTCGCGGTCCAGGGCCGTGGGTACACCTGGCTCTCGATGCGCAGGACCGTCCGGAGGTGTCGCCGACGCATCGGAACAAGCGTCACGTCGAGGTCGAGCGCGTGGTCGAACTCAGCGGCCATCAGCGCAGGGTCCCCGCAGGGTGGCGGGTCATGCGCCGCGCCGTTCCCAATTGAGCTCCGCGTCCGAGCGGCGCAGGTACAGCGGGCGGATCTCGAGCGGCGTGACGTACTCCTCGCGCACCGCGATCGGTTGCGCTAGCTCCACCAGCGCTTCTGCGGTCGGGTGAGCGGCGCCGATGCCAGCGAGCTCGGCGTGGTCGAGCGCGTTGAAGAACAGCGCGTGGCGCTCAGCCCCGTCGCCCACGAGAAGAACGCGCTCGTCGAGGACCTGGAGCTCCGCGGCCAGCGCCTCAGGTGTCACGAGGCGGGGCTCGGTCAGGCGTTGGACGCCGCCGTGCGTGGCTCGATACGACGCGGTGTACAGCTCACCGCGCCGCGCGTCGATCGCTGCGACGATGAGGCGGCTGGTGTGGCGCAAGGGGAACGCGAGCAGGTCCAGGCTCGACATCCCGATCATCGGGACCCCGAGACCCTGAGCGAGCCCGTTGGCGGTGGCCATCCCGACGCGCAGACCCGTGAACAGCCCGGGCCCGATGTCGACGGCGACGACGCGGATCTCGTCCAGCGCTATCTGCGCGCTCTCACACGCGAACCGGATCGCGGGGACAAGTGTCTCTGCGTGGCGGCGGCTGCGCGTCACCTGGACTGATGCCAGCACGCCCTCGACGCCACCGATTGCGCATGCGGCGCGCGCCGTCGCCGATTCGATCCCGAGGATGATCACGCGAAGCGCTCCAGGGCCGCACCGAGCGCGTCGATCCGGTCGGCCCACGAAGGTCCGACGGCGCGTAGCTCCACGATGCGGTCGTCGTCGCCGGCGCCGAAGGTGAGCCCGATCTCGAGACGATCCAGGGGCAGGGCGGCGGACGCGGCGTCGCCCCACTCGACCAGCGCCACGTCGCCTTCGTCGAGCGACTCGTGCAAACCCAGGTCGAGCACCTCCTGCAGAACGCCCATCCGGTAGACGTCGGCGTGAAGGATCCGCATGCGGCCTTCATATGCGTGGAGCAATGTGAACGTCGGTGACGTCACGGGCTCGGTGACACCGAGCGCACCCGCAAACCCCTGCACGAACGTCGTCTTGCCCGCGCCGAGGTCGCCCGACAGGAGCAGGAGATCGCCGGGGCGGGCGACTGCGGCGAGGGCCGCGGCGACATCCCGCGTCTCGGCGGGTGACGCCGTGCGGGCCCGCAACTCCTTCGGCGCGCTCACCAGGCCACGCCCGCAGCGATCAGCGCCTGCTTCGCGCGCACGAAATCGGCGCGCATGCCCGCGAGGGTCTCGCCGCCACTGCGCAACGCGGCGGCCGGATGAAACGTGGGGACCAGGACGGCGCCACGCCACGGGTACGTCTTGCCTCTCAGCTTCGTGATCCCCTCCTTCGCGGCGGGGTCTCCGAGCAGCAGCAGCTTCGTCGCGAAGTTACCGAGCGTGATCACGACCTTCGGCGCGACGAGATCGAGCTGGCCCTCGAGGTACGGGCGGCAGCTTTCGATCTCGAACGCCGACGGGTCACGATTCGCCGGAGGGCGGCACTTGACCGTGTTCGCGATGAAACACCGTTCGCGCGTGACCCCCAACTCCGAGAGCATCAGCTCGTCGAGCAACTTGCCCGACCGCCCGACGAACGGCAGCCCGGTCAGGTCCTCGTCGCGTCCCGGCGCCTCGCCGACGAACATCAGCGGCGCCTTCTCGTCGCCGGCGCCGAATACCACCGTGGTGCGCGATTCGGCCAGAGGGCACCGCGTGCATTGCGCGGCGATAGCGGCAAGCTCTGCCAGCGTCGCCATGCATCCACGGTACGCCCTTGCGAGTCAGGCCACCGCGGCGCGGATCGCCTGCTCGACCGCGTCGGCTGCGAGCGCCCGCACGACGTCGACGGGCGCGTCCAGGCGCCCGGCGGACACGGCCACGATCGCGTCACCGTCCCGCCGCGTGTGCACCGGATCGAGGGCGCGGGCCATCCCCGCGTGGCCGGACTGCGCGAGCAGGTGACACATCGTCTTGCTCAGCGCCGCGTTGGTGGCAACGACGCCGACGGTGGTGTTCTCGAGCGCGCCGACCGGATGACCGAGTGAGTTGGCCGGCCGAGGGTAGAGATGCCCGACGGCATTCACGACCACGAGCGCGGAGACGACGATCTCGCCGTCGCGCACGGTGCTCGTGCCCAGCCCGCCGGGGCGGGTCGTCGACGGGCCGCCGATCTTGCCGAACGTGGCACCCGTCCCGACGCCGATGCGCCCAACCGGAAACGGGCCTGCCGCGGCGGCGGCACAAGCGGCGTAGCCCTCCGGCGCGCCAGGCCGGACGGACGGGTCGCCCACAGCCAGGTCGTAGATGACCGCGCCGACGACGATCGGAACGAGTCCGGCGCGGGTCTTGAACCCGAGGCCGTGCTCCTCGCACCACCTCATGACGCCGTCGCATGCCGCCAAGCCATAGGCCGATCCGCCCGTGAGGACGACCGCGTTGACACCCGCGACGAGCCGACCGGGTTCCAACAGCGCGAAATCGCGGGTTCCGGGGGCACCGCCGCGCACCTCGCCCGACGCGATCGCGCCTTCGGGTAATAGCACGACCGTGCAGCCGGTTTGCGCGCTCTCGTCACTCCAATGACCGACCCGGATTCCGTGGACGTCGGTGATCACGACACGTTGCGGGCGACCGGCACGCGCTGCTCGGCGAAGGCGGTGATGCGCGCATTCAACCAGTCGCGTCGCTCGAGCATCAGCATGTGGCCGCCGTGCGGGACGACCTCGAACTCCGCGCCGGGTATCCCGCGCGCGATCGCAGCACCGAGTCGCGGTGGCGTTATTAGGTCGCGCGAACCGGTGATCACGAGCGTGGGCACGGCGATCTCGCCGAGACGGCGGCGAATGTCGAATCGCGCGATGCCAGGCGTCAGCTCGGCCAGCATCGCGCCGCCGATCGATCCGGTCATCCTGTGCGCGAGCGCGACGTGTTCTGCCGACGGCTTCGAACCGAACGAGAGGCGGGTCACCGCCATGCCGACATCACCGGCGGGCAGCCACCCTCCGGGTCGCCATTGCGACAACCGCACGGCCGATGCGCCTGGCTCGAAAAACCGCATCATGAGGTCCCAGCCCGGGACGCCCTGACCGATGGCGGCCGCGGTCGACAGCAGGATGAGCCCGGATATCCGTGCGGCGGCCTCGGGGTGGTCGAGGGCGAGCTGCTGCGCGACGAACCCGCCCATCGAGTGCCCGACCACGATCGCATCGCGCAGGTCGAGCTGTTCGACGAGCGACGCCACATCCGCGGCCATGCGCTCGATCGTGAGCCCACCGCGACCGTGCTCCGAGACGCCGTGGCCGCGCTGGTCCACCGCGATGACGTGGTACCGGTCGCTGAGATCGCGGAGCTGGTAGGTCCACGTGAGGACGGAGAGCGTGACGCCGTGCAACAGGACTATCGGCCGCCCCCGCCCGGCCTCGACGATGTGGATGCGCCCGCCGTCGTCGACGTCGACCGTGCGGTGGTCGAGGTCGTCCGGGAGGTCGAACTCCGAGAGGTCGACCGGGCCTCGGCCGCGCCGATGGCGCGCGGCGGCGTACGCGGCCCCGCCCGCGGTCGCTGCGCCCGCGGCCGCGAGGCCGAGGGCCACGCCCCGCGTCATGCCCTTCTTGCGCTTCGTCGGTCGCGTCACGGGCTCAATGATGTCGGTCTGCGCGGCACCCGCGGCCCGATCCCGCAGACGATCTCGTAACTGATCGTCCCGAGTCGCTCCGCCCAGTCCTCGGCGGTGATCGTCTCGCCGCCCTGTGAGCCGATGAGCACGACCTCGTCCCCGGGGCTGACGCGCGACTCTGGCCCGCAGTCGACCATGAGCTGGTCCATCGTGACGGTCCCCGCGATCGGGCAGCGGCGCCCGTCGACGAGCACGTGCGCGTGCGCGGCGGCGAGCGCGCGGGGCACGCCGTCGGCATACCCGAGCGGCACGGTCGCGATCACCGTCGGTCGTGCCGTCGTGTAGCGCAGCCCGTAGGAGATCCCTTCGCCCGCCGCCAGCTGACGAACGTGCGTGACCCGCGCCGCGAGCGTCATCGCCGGCTTCAGATCCACGCGCCCGGCGACGTCGGGCCCTGGCGCGTAGCCGTAGAGCGCTATTCCGCAGCGAACGAGGTCATACCGCGAGCCCGGGTGGGCGATTGCGCCTGCGCTGTTGGCCGCGTGCAAGACCTTCGGCGCGACGCCTCTCGCCGCGAGCTCGCTAACGGCCATGTCGAACCGCCCGAGTTGAGCGTCAGTGACGCCCGTGCGCCCGAGATCCTCGCTCACGGCCAGGTGGGTCCAGAAGCCGTCGAGCGTCAACCCCTTCGTGTTCTGAACGATCTCGGCGAGCTCGACGGCCGCTGCCGGGTCGGCCCCGACGCGGTGCATCCCGGTATCGGCCTTGATGTGGACCGGAACGGTCGTGCCATTGCGCCCCGCCGCCGTAGCCAGGGCGTCGACGCCCCGGCGGGTGTAGAGCGTCGGAACGAGCTCGTACGCAACGACGTCGGCCATGGCCGCGGCCGGCGGTTGCGAGAGCACAAGGATCGGCGCGTCGATGTTCGCCTTCCTGAGCGACACACCCTCTTCGACAAGCGCGACGGCGAGACGCGTCGCGCCGCCCGCCAGCGCGGCGCGGCTGACGTCGACGGCTCCGTGCCCGTAGCCGTTCGCCTTCACGACCGCGCACAGCTCCGCGGGGGCGACGAGCTGCACCATCGCGGCAGCGTTTGAGGCGATCGCATCCAGATCAATCGACGCCCACGCGGGCCGCGTGCGCGCTTCAGCCGCCACGCACGAGCTCCAGCGCCGAGGGGATGAGCGCGACGAGATCCGAAGCGACCATGCCCTCGCGTGACGCGAGCGACGCAGCGGTCCCGTGCACCTGTGCCGCCGCCGCAGCGGCTTCGAACGGTGCGGCGCCACGCGCACAGAACGCGGCGATCATGCCGGCGAGCACGTCACCAGTCCCGCCCGTGGCCAGCCGTTCGTCTCCGGCCATGACGAGCAGCGACCGGCCGTCGGGCGAGCCGACGATCGTCGTCGGCCCCTTGAGGAGCACCGTTGCGTCGAGCTCCTTCGCCAAGGCGCAGACGTCGTCGATGCGCCGATCACCGGGCGGCGCACCGGCGAGGCGAGTGAACTCTGCGTCGTGGGGAGTGATGACCAGCGGAGCGCGTCGCCCGGCGGCGCGTACGACTTCGGGACGCAGCGCATCGGCGTCGACGACTACGGGCACCGTCGCGTGAGCGACGAAATGGGCGGCGTCCGCCAGCACTGCAGGATCGAGCCCGATGCCCGGGCCGATCACCGCCGCGTGGCAGCGCTCGGCGGCCTGGACCGCCGCAGGTCCCCATCCGACCGCCGGTAGGTCGGCGCCCAACGCGTTGATCGGTTTCGGCGGGCCCGCGGGCACGCCCCCCGGAACGGCGAGCCGCACGTTGCCCGCACCGGCGCGGTGCGCGGCCGCGGCTGCCAGCCCGGGCGCACCGAAAAGGCCCGGCGACCCGCCGACGACACACACCGCACTCGCCCATTTGTGCGCGTCGCGCGGTCTCAGCGGGACCCATGCCGGAATGTCGGTGTTCTCCACGAGATGCGTCTGCGCGCCGCTGACGTCGAGCCCGATCCTTGCCAGAGTCGTTAGACCGGCGCGGGCGGGTCCTTCTGCCAGCAGCAACCCGGGCTTCAATGCACCGAACGTCACAGTGGCGTCGGCCCAGACCGCGCCGTGCGCGGCGCAGCCCGTGTCGCCCTCGACACCGCTCGGAATGTCGACCGCGAGCACGAAGGCCCCGTCGATGTCGGGGGCGCGGTACTTGCCACGGAAGCCGGTCCCGTACGCGGCATCGATCACGACATCAGCGCCGTGCACTGCGTCGATCGCTTCCGCCGCGTCGGACACCCGCACGCGAACGCCCCGTCGCGCGAGCCGCTTCGCGGCGACGCGGCCGTCGGCTCCGTTGTTCCCCTTCCCGGCGATGACCGTGACGCGCATGCCGTACCCGCCGCCCAGCACGTCGAGTGCCGCTCGAGCGACTGCGGCGCCGGCACGATCGACCAGCGTGTCGATGGTCTCCTTGGCCCTGGCGTCGACCTCGGCCATCTCGGCCACAGACAGGACTTCGATCACAGCGCGGCCACCACTGCGAACGCGGTCCGGTCGGTGTGGGTCAGCGACACCATCCAAGCGGTCACGCCCATACGATCGGCGATCGCAGCAGCCGTACCTGTCACAAGCAACTCCGGCGCGCCCGACGGCGCATTGACGACTTCGACGTCGTGAAAGCCGAACGCGCCGAGCCCCACGCCGAGCGCCTTCATGACCGCCTCCTTGGCCGCGAACCGCGCCGCGAGGCGTTCGACGCGCACGGTCGACCGTTCGCGCGTGGTGAACATCCGTGTCGCGACGCCCGGTGTGCGCGTGAGCACCCGCTCGAAGCGCTCGACGTCGACGGCGTCGACGCCCAAGCCGATCACTCGACTGTGACGGTCTTGGCCAGGTTGCGCGGCTTATCAACGTCGTTGCCGCGCGCCTTCGCTAGCGAGTACGCGAACAGCTGGAGCGGCACCACGTCCACCATCGGGTTGAACAGCTCGTGCCCGCTGTACGGCACGGCGATCACGTCGTCGGCGAGCTCGGCGATGCGGCGGTCGACCGATCCGTCGGGCTCCTCGCTCACGAGGGCGAGGACCGACGCTCCGCGCGCCTTCACCTCCTGCACGTTGGCGACGATCTTGTCGAACAGGCGGCTCTTGGTGGCGATCGCCACCACCAGCGTCCCGGGCTCGATGAGGGCAATCGGCCCGTGCTTCAGCTCACCGGCGGCGTAGGCCTCGGCGCGGATGTAGCTGATCTCCTTCAGCTTCAACGCACCCTCGAGCGCGACCGCGTATCCCACGCCGCGTCCGATGAAGAACACGTCGCGCACGTCGCGGTACTTCTCGGCCAACGCGTCGATGTGAGCGGCCCCGCCGACCGCGGCAGCGACATGCTCGGGGAGTTTCTGCAGGTCACGGAGGAGGTGCGCCGCTTCCTCGGGGTAGAGCGTCCCGCGCACCTGGGCGAGGTACAGCGCGAGTACTTGGAGCGCGGCGAGCTGCGCGACGTGGGTCTTGGTCGCGGCGACACCGATCTCGGGACCGGCGTGCGTGTACAGCACGGCGTCCGCATCGCGCGCGAGGGACGAGTCCACCACGTTGCAGACCGTCAGCACCGGGGCCTTCTGTCGCCGCGCGAACGTGACGGCCTCCATGGTGTCGAGCGTCTCGCCGGACTGGCTGATCGCCACGACGAGGCTGCTCCGGCCGAGCACCGGGTCGCGGTAGCGGAACTCGCTGGCGATCTCGATCTCCACCGGAAGCTTCGCCCAGTGCTCGATCGCCGAGCGCGCGACCATCCCCGCGTTGAAGCTCGTACCGCAGGCGACGACGAACACCTTGTCGATCATCCGCAGGTCGTCGTCGGAGAGCCGGACCTGGTCGAGCATCACCGACCCGTGGTCGATGCGGCCGAGCAGCGTGTCGCGCACCGCGTCGGGTTGCTCATGGATTTCTTTCAGCATGAAGTCGGGATAGCCACCCTTTTCGGCGGCCTCGAGGTCCCAGGTGACCTCGCGCTCCTGCGGCTCCACCTCGTCGCCGTGGAGAGTGGTGAGGCGTACCGCGCCGGGCGTCACTTCGACGACGCGGTCGTCGTCGATGACGAAGAACGTGTCCGCCTTCCCGTGGATCGCGGGGATGTCAGACGCGAGGAACCCGGTCGTGGCGCTCGTGCCGCAGATGAGCGGCGAGCCGCGCCGCGCACCGACGATGAGGTCGGGCTCGTCCGCGTGCACCACGCCGATCGCGAACTTGCCATGCACCCTCTGCAGGCACGACCGCACCGCGTCGGCCAGCCCGAGGCCGTGTTCGGTCATACAGGCGGCGATCGTGTGCGCGAGCACTTCGGTGTCGGTGTCCGACGTCAGTTCGTCGCCCCGCCTCGGTAGTGCATCCGTGAGCTCGCGGTAGTTGTCGATGATGCCGTTGTGGACCAGTGCGAGCTTGCCTGACGCGTCGACGTGCGGATGGGCGTTAGCCTCTGTCGGACCGCCGTGCGTCGCCCACCGGTTGTGGCCGATGCCGCACCTCGCGTCCTTCGGCGCGTCGTCAACCGACGCCGCCAGCTCCGGCAGGCTCTTGTTCCCGCCCGCACGTCGCCTCCGCCACATCGGCTCGCCCGCTTGCACGAGCGCGACGCCGGCAGAGTCGTACCCGCGGTACTCGAGGCGGTGGAGCCCTTCGAGCAGCGTCGCGAGCGCGCGGCTGTCGCCCGTGGCACCGATGATCCCGCACATAGGGCCCAGCCTACCGGCGGGGCTGTTTCGAACTCATCGGCGGCCTGTGGCGCCCGCTTGGGTCAGCGTGAACCCGTGCCCAGCTCAGACGCCACCAACGCGGCCAGGTCGTCGGCGACGCCCGCCGCTTCGTCCTCCGACGGCGCCTCGACCATCACGCGAATCAGTGGCTCGGTGCCCGAAGGCCGGAGGAGGACCCGACCGCGCTTGCCGAGGCGAGCTTCGGCGCGGGCGACTGCATCCCACACGGGGGTGGAGGAGTCGAGCGCGCCGCGGTCGACGTCGGTCACGTTCACGAGCACCTGCGGCAGGCGGGTCATCACCGACGCGAGCTCCGCGAGCGGCTTGCCCGTCCGGGCGATGACGTCGAGCAGTTGCAGCCCGGTCAGCAGCCCATCCCCTGTGGGCGCAAGGTCGGGGAACAGGATGTGGCCGGACTGCTCACCGGCGAGCGACCAACCGCCCTCGTCGAGCGCTTCGAGCAGGTAGCGGTCGCCGACCTTGGTTTCGA
>Ga0183260_10000589_pt1 | contig 30684 bp, 28 predicted proteins | sample AntDrymUQ4972206_2_FD_129768 | JGI IMG/M metagenome (GOLD analysis project Ga0183260, IMG submission 129768) | Polar desert sand microbial communities from Dry Valleys, Antarctica - metaG UQ497 (22.06) (version 2) (version 2) | ecosystem: Environmental > Terrestrial > Soil > Desert | place...
CGACATCGACCACGACCACGCCGACCACGACGAGACAGCGGAGGTCTCCTCATGAACCCCCAGAACTACCTCGTCCCGAACGTCGTCGAGCAGACCAGTCGCGGCGAGCGCGCCTACGACCTCTACAGCCGGCTGCTCAAGGAGAACATCATCTTCTTGCAGACGCCGATCGACGACCAGATCGCGTCGCTCATCTGCGCGCAGTTGATCCACCTCGAGTCCGAGAACCCGGACAAGGACATCAACATCTACATCAACAGTCCCGGGGGCGACATCACATCGCTGTTCGCGATCTACGACACGATGCAGTTCATCCGCAACGAGATCGCCACGATCTGCTTGGGCCAGGCGGCGTCGGCGGCGGCGGTGCTCTTGGCGGCCGGGACGAAGGGCAAGCGCCTGGCTCTGCCGCACTCCCGGATCTTGCTCCACCAGCCCCACGGCTCGGTCGGCTACGGGCAGGTCACCGACCTTGAGATCCACGCCCGCGAGATCCTCCGCCTGCGTGACCTCCTCGACGAGTTGCTGGCCAAGCACACCGGCCAGCCGGTGGAGCGGGTCCACTCCGACACCGATCGCGACTTCGTGATGGAAGCTCACGAGGCGCTCGCGTATGGCATCATCGACAACGTCATCGAGTCCCGCGAGCTGACCGACACGTCCGGCGCCATCCGCTGAGCGTCAGACGGCTCTGCGAGACTTGACCAAACGGACGCGCTGAGGGGAACGAAGCCGGTGGCCAAATTCGGAGACACGGGAGAGCTGCTCAAGTGCTCGTTCTGCGGGAAATCGCAGAAGCAGGTGCGCAAGCTCATCGCCGGCCCGGGCGTCTACATCTGTGACGAGTGCATCGATCTCTGCAACGAGATCATCGAGGAGGAGCTGACCGAGACGGCCGAGCTCAGCTTCGACCACCTCCCCAACCCGCGGGAGATTCGCGCCTTCCTGGACGACTACGTCGTCGGCCAGGACAGCGCCAAGAAGATTCTCTCGGTCAGCGTCTACAACCACTACCGGCGCATCCAGTACCAGCAGGTCGCCGGCGTGGGCCGGCGCGACGATGTCGAGCTGGCGAAGTCGAACATCCTGCTGCTCGGCCCGACCGGCTGTGGCAAGACGCACCTCGCCCAGACGTTGGCGCGGATGCTCAACGTGCCGTTCGCCGTCGCCGACGCCACCGCCCTCACCGAGGCCGGCTACGTCGGTGAGGACGTCGAGAACATCCTCCTCAAGCTGATCCAGGCCGCCGACTTCGACGTCAAGCGGGCCGAGTCGGGGATCATCTACATCGACGAGATCGACAAGATCGCCCGCAAGAGCGAGAACCCCTCGATCACCCGCGACGTGTCGGGGGAGGGCGTGCAGCAGGCGCTGCTGAAGATCCTCGAGGGCACCCAGGCGTCGGTGCCGCCCCAAGGCGGGCGCAAGCACCCGCACCAAGAGTTCATCCAGATCGACACGACGAACGTGCTGTTCATCCTCGGCGGTGCCTTCGCCGGCCTGGAGCCAATCATCGAGAGCCGCATCGGCCACAAGGGCGTCGGCTTCCACGGCACGGTTAAGTCGAAAGCGCAGCGCGACCCGGGCGAGCTGTTCGCCAAGGTGTTGCCGGAGGACCTCGTCAAGTTCGGGATGATCCCCGAGTTCATCGGCCGTCTGCCGATGATGGGCGCAGTCAGCAGCCTCGACCGGGATGCGTTGGTCAGCATCCTCACCGAGCCGAAGAACTCGCTCGTGCGGCAGTACCAGAAGGTCTTCGAGTTCGAGGACGTCGAGTTGGAGTTCACGCCCGACGGACTGCAAGCGATCGCCGACCAGGCCCTCCTGCGGGGCACCGGCGCCCGTGGTCTGCGGGCGATCCTCGAAGAGGTGTTGCTGAACACGATGTACGACCTGCCCGGGCGCAACGACGTCGGCAAGGTGCTGATCGACGAGGCGACGGTGCGAGAGAAGGTCAACCCGACGCTGGTCCCGCGTGAAGCCGGGCGGTCGACGCGCCAACGCCGCGCCGCCAGCTGACGAGCGCGAGCGCGGTCGTTAGCCTCCGGCCGGTGGACTTCACCGACGCCGTCGCCTATCTGGACGATCATGCGTCGTACGAGAAGACGGGGCGGGTCACGTCACCGTCGCTGGAGCCGATCACGCGATTGACGGCGGCGATGGGGGAGCCCCATCGGGCGTATCCGGTGATCCACGTGACCGGCACGAACGGCAAGGGCTCGACGGCGCAGATGATCACCCGGCTGCTGATCGCCCAGGGCCTCAGCGTCGGCACGTACGCCAGCCCGCACCTCGAGCGGGTCAACGAACGCATCGCCCGCGATGGAGAGGCGATCAGCGACGAGGACTTCGCCGAGCAGATCGCCGCCGTAGCCGACCTCGAGGGGCTGACCGGTGTGCGGCCGTCGTACTTCGAAGCGGTGACGGCGGCTGCCTTCCGGTACTTCGCCGACACCGCTGTCGACGTCGCCGTCATCGAGGTCGGGCTCCTCGGCCAGTGGGACGCAACGAACATCGTCGACGCCCAGGTGGCGGTCGTGACGAACATCGGCATGGATCACAACGAGTTCGCCGGGCCGTCGCTGGCCGACGTCGCCCGGGAGAAGTCCGGGATCATCAAGCCGGGGTCGGCGGCCGTGTTGGGCGAGACCGATCCCGACCTCGTCGCCGTGCTGGTGCAGCCGGAGGCGGCGACTCGCCTCGTGCGCGGTGACGACTTCGCCACCAACGGCAACCAGTTGGCGCTCGGCGGCCGGCTGGTCGACATCCGCACCCCGACGACGATCTACCCCGAGGTGTTCGTCCCACTGCACGGCGCCCACCAGGGCGACAACGCGTCGCTCGCCCTCACCGCACTGGAGGCGTTCTTCGCTGCCCCGCTGGCACCGGACGTCGTCACCGAGGGGTTCGGTTCCGTGACCATGCCCGGCCGGTTCGAGGTGCTCGGTCACCAGCCGCTCGTCGTCGTCGACGGCGCCCACAACCCGGGCGGCGCCGACACGTGCGCCCAGGTGTTCTTCGACGACTTCCGCCCGGACGGCCGGCGCATCCTGGTGGTCGGCACGTTGCGCGAGCCGGCGGCGATGCTGGCCGCGCTGCGCGCCGACGAGTTCGACCTCGTCGTGGCCTGTACCGCCCCCTCCCCGCGCGGTGTGCCGGTCGAGCGCGTGGCCAAGGCGGCCGTCGAGCTCGGCTGCGACGAGGTCCTGGCCGCCAACACTGTGGTCGAGGCGTGCCGAGTGGCGATGCGCTCGCTCGACGGCGACGACGCCGTGCTGGCGACCGGCTCCTTGTACGTCGCCGGTGCGGCCCGGGGCGAGTTGACCCGCCTGCTGCCCTGAGCGTCGTCGGACCAGGCCCCGACGACGAGCAAGAGAATCGTGACACGGATTTGTTCGTCTAGTAAACAAACAAACCAATGGCAACGCCGGAAGACGCCCGTCGGGCGAATCGGAGCCTGCTCCTGCGGGCACTGCACCGGGACGGCCCACACTCGCGCGCCGACCTGGCCAAGCGCACCGGGCTGACCCGGGCGACCGTGTCGGCCGTCGTGCGCGACCTCCTCGACGAGCACGTCGTCGAAGAGCTCGGCCTCGACCCTGCCGGCGGCGTCGGCAAGCCGGCCACGCTCGTCGGGCTCGACGCCGACGGCCGCCACGTCGTGTGTCTGGACCTGTCCGAACCGAGCCGCTTCGTCGGCGCCGTGGTCAACCTCACCGGCAAGGTCGTCGTCCGGCGGACCTACAACCGCACGAGTATGTCGGGGCGGGCGGCCGTCACGCTCGTGCGGCGCATCTGCGCCGAGCTGCTGGCCGACGCCGACCGGGCGCTGCTGGGCATCGGCATCGCCAGCCCGGGCGTCATCGATGCCGATGGAGTCGTCGTCACCGCCGCCCACCTCGATTGGCGCCAGGTGCCCCTGCGCGCGCAACTGGCCGCCGAGTTCGGCCTACCGGTGGCGGTTGTGAACGACGCCAATGCCGCCGCCCTGGCTGAGTTGACGTTCGGCGAGGGGACCGCCAGCAACCTGATCTACGTGCGTGTCGACGAAGGCGTCGGCGCCGGCCTCGTGCTCGACGGTCGCCTGTTCACCGGGTCGTCGTCCGCGGCCGGCGAGATCGGCCACGTCGTCGTCGATCCCGGCGGCGCGGTGTGCGCCTGCGGCAAGCGGGGGTGTCTGGAGACCGAGGTCGCCGACCCCCTACTGAGCCAGCGTCTCGAGGCCAACGCCAGCGACGCGGCGGCGATCCTCGAGCGGGCCGGCGAGCACCTCGGCATCGCCCTGGCCACCGTCGTCAGTGCCCTCGACGTCACCGAGGTCGTTCTCTCCGGCAGCGATCTCGTAACGACGGAGACGTTCCGTTCGGCCGCCGTGCGGGCCGTTGCTGCCCGCACGATGCCGGTGATCGCCGATCGCCTCGTCGTGCGGCCCAGCACGTTCGGGTTCGACGACGTCCTGATCGGCGCCGCCGCCCGCGTCCTCGACCAGGAGTTGGGGATCCGATGACCCCCAGGCGACACGTTCTGATCCCGTCGGGCGCGGGATCACGAGGTCCGGGAGCACCCGAGCCCCGTTCCACCAAGGAGACGTCCGTGAACAGAACCCGATCCACGCGGTGGCTGGCGCTGCTCGCGACCGCCAGCCTCATCGTCGCCGCCTGCGGGGATGATGACGACGACACGGCGGCCGGCACGGAGGCGCCGGCCGGCAGCGAAACCCCGGCCACCGACGCCGCGGCCGCTACCGACGCCGCGGCCGCGACCGACGCCCGGGCCGCCACCGACGCCCCGGCGACGACCGCCGGCGCCGAGCCGCCGGCGCCGACCAACGCACCCCCGGTCACCGTCGGCAGCGGGACCGGTGAGGGCGGGACCCTCCGGTTGTGGCTGAACGGCACGGACACTCCTGACGCCGTCGTCGAGTACGCCGTGGCCGAGTTCAACGAGCTGCATCCCGACGTCCGGGTCCAGCTCGAACGCCAGCAGTGGACCGGTCTGGTCGAGCGGCTGACCACCTCGCTGTCCGGCAACGAAGCGCCCGACATCGTCGAGTTCGGCAACACCCAGGCCCAGGCCTTCGAGGCCGCCGGCGCCGTCGTCGACCTGACCGACAAGGCCGAGGAGCTCGGGGCCGACGACTTCCTGCAAAGCCTGGCCGAGGCCGGGACGTACAACGGTCAGCTCTACGCCGTGCCGTACTACGCCGGCGCCCGCATCATGATCTACAACAAGGCGCTCTTCGAGGCATCCGGGATCGAGGTCCCGACGACGCTCGAGGAGATGATCGCCGCCGGCGAGCAGCTGAAGGCCGACAACGCCGACGTCCCGAACTTCTCCGGCATTTACCTCCCCGGTCGCAACTGGCACGCCGTGCTTTCGCTGATCTGGGAGAACGGCGGCGAAATCGCCACCCAGGAAGGCGACGAATGGGTCGGCCAGCTGGACTCGCCCGAGTCGATCGCCGGGCTGGAGATGTTCAAGGACCTCTTCGACCGGGCCAACGCGGCGCCGGCCGACGCCGACGATTCCAACGACTACCTCGCCTTCTGTGCCGGCGAGGTCGGCATGATGCCGGCCCCGGGTTGGAAGCCCGGCCAGATCCTCAACGAGGACGACGGCTGCCCCGAGATGGAGGCCGACATCGGCGTGTTCGCCATGCCCGGTGCGGCGGCGGGCATGACCTCGCCGGTGTTGCTCGGCGGCTCGAACATCGCCATTCCCACCAACAGTGCCAACCCCGAGCTGGCCTACGACCTCCTCCGGATCATGATCTCACCCGGCTACCAGCAATTGATGGCCGAGAACAGCCTGATCCCGGCGATCAAGTCGGAGCTCGACAGCGTGAGCGGCAGTGACGCCGCCGTGGCCCAGGCCACGGCCGCCGAGAACAGCCGTTTCGTGCCGACCAGCGAGTTCTGGGCCGGCGTGGAGGCGGCGAACATCCTGCCTGACATGCTCGTGCAGATCGCCGGCGGCGGCGACGTCGCCGAGGCCGCGGCCCAGGCCGACGCCGCCATCGAGGACATCCTGAACAACAGCTGACCGCCGTCAGCCGAGCACCGGAACGGAGCCGCACCGATGGCCGTCGCCACCCCCACCACCCCGATCGAGGTCCGCCCGACCACGGTCGATGCGGGGGGTCGGCGGCGGCCGTCGGCGCTGCCGTACGCACTGCTGCTGCCGTCGGTCGCCGTGCTCGTGATCATGCTCGGCTATCCGCTCGTGCGGCTGGTCACGTTGGCGTTGCAGGAGTACGGGCTGCGCCAGGTCTTCGGGCAGCCCGCCCCGTGGGTGGGCCTCGACAACTTTCGCACGATCCTCGGCGAGGACTACTTCTGGACGGTCCTGTGGCGGACCCTGGCCTTCTGCTTCGCCAACGTCGCCCTCACCATGGTGCTCGGCGTGCTCGTGGCGCTGCTGCTCCAGGCGCTCGGCCGGGGCATGCGTGTCGTCGTGTCGACGTCGCTGATCGTCGCCTGGGGGATGCCGGCCCTAACTGCCACGATCATCTGGCAATGGATGTTCGACACGGAGTACGGCCTGGTCAACTGGGCCCTCGGCCGCCAGGGCGAGAGCTGGCTGGCCGATCAGCTGACGTTCTTCATGGTGGCGACGATCATCGTGGTGTGGATGGGCATCCCGTTCGTCGCCTTCACCGTCTATGCCGCGCTGACCCAGATCCCGGTCGACATCGTCGAGGCCGCCCGCCTCGACGGGGCCGGGGCCCGTGACGTCTTCCGCCACGTCGCCCTGCCGGCGCTGAAGCCGATCCTGCTGATCCTCACGTCGCTGTCGATCATCTGGGACTTCCGCGTGTTCACCCAGGTCTATGTGTTGCAGAAGGCCGGCGGCGTCACTCGCGACACCAATCTCCTGGGCGTCTACGCCTACCAGATCTCGATCGGGCAGAACCGCTTCGACATCGGCGCCGCCGTCGCCGTCGTGATGGTCGCCATCACGATCATCCTCACGCTCGTGTACCTGCGGGCGATGGTGCGCACGGACGAGGAGCTGTGACCCCCCGCCAACGCCGCAGGCTGAAGCGCGTCGCCGTCAACGGCGCCGGCGTGGTCGTCGCGATCGTCGCCCTCTTCCCCGTCTACTGGATGGTCCTCACGTCCTTCCGGCGCAACATCGACGTGAAATCGCAGACGCCGTCGTTCCTCCCGACGAACGCCACGCTCGACAACTACCGCGAGGTGTTCGATCGCGACTACTTCTGGACGGCGATGGGCAACAGCGCGCTGGTCACGACGATCGTCGTGGTGCTGGCGCTGGCCGTCGCCTTCCTCGCCGCCGTCGCCCTGGCCCGGTTCCGATTCCGCGGCCGCAAGGCGTTCCTGATCGTCGTCATCATGATCCAGATGGTGCCGGCCGAGGCCCTGATCATCTCGCTGTTCCAGGTGCTCGACGGCCGCCAGCTGACGAACCGCATCATCGGGCTGTCGCTGACCTATCTGATCTTCGTCCTCCCGTTCACGATCTGGACGCTGCGCGGGTTCGTCTCCGGCGTTCCGCTCGAGTTGGAGGAAGCGGCCCGTGTCGACGGGGCCACCCGCTTCGGGGCGTTCATGCGGGTGACCCTGCCGCTGGTCGCCCCGGGGCTGGTGGCGACGGGGATCTTCGCCTTCATCCTCGCCTGGAACGAGTTCATCTTCGCCCTCGTGATCATGAACCGTCCGGAGACGCAAACGCTGCCCGTCTGGCTGCAGGCGTTCAACGAGGGCGCCCGGGGGACCGACTGGGGCGGCGTGATGGCCGGCTCGACGGTGATGGCGCTGCCGGTCGTCGTGTTCTTCCTGATCGTCCAGCGCAAGGTGACGTCCGGGTTGACGGCCGGCGCGGTGAAGGGCTGAGCGCCGTGCTCGGCGTCGACGTCGGCGGGACGACCGTGCGGGCCGTCGCCTTCGACGGCGACCTCGCCGTCGTCGCGGGGCGTCACGCTCCCACGCCGACCGGCGCCTCCGCCATCGCCGAGCTCGTCGGCGACCTCGTCCGGGACCTGGCCGGAGCCGGCGCCAGTGCACCGGCCCTCGTCGCCGTGGGCCTGCCCGGCCGGGTCGATCCCGAGGCCGGCACCGTGGCGACCGCGGTGAACCTCGGGCTTGCCGACGCCGTGCCGATGGCGGCCCTGATCGCGGACGCCACGGGCAGCCCCGTTCACATCGAGAACGACGTGAACGCGGCGGCTCTCGGCACATTCGCCTACCTCGGCCTCGACGGCGGCGCGTCGTTGGCCTATGTCAACGTCGGCACCGGCATCGCCGCCGGATTCGTGCTCGGCGGGCGGTTGTGGCGGGGCGCGACCGGGGGTGCCGGCGAGATCGGTCACGTCCCGATGCGGCCGGGCGGGCCGCCGTGCACGTGCGGACAGGTCGGCTGCGCCGAGGCGGTCGGTTCCGGGCGGGCCGCCAGCGGCGACGCCGACCGCCGAGCCGACGTCGTGGACACCGTCGCCTGGACCGTGCAGCTTGCCGTGATGACGCTCGACGTCGACGTCGTCGCCGTCGGCGGTGGGATGACCGAGCGCCCCGGGTTCGCCGACGCGCTGCGCGACGAACTGGATCGGCGGGCGGCGTCATCGAGGATGCTGGCCGCGGCCGGCCTCGCCGGGCGGGTCCGCGCCGCGCCGGCGGGTATCCCCGTCGGCAGCGTGGGCGCCGTCCTGGCCGCCCGGAGCACCGCTCGATGACCTCTCGCGTCGTCGTGACGGGGGGCCGCGTGATGGCGCCCGACCGCGTCATCCCCGATGGGCGCGTCGTCATCGACGGGGGCTCGATCGTCGCCGTCGAGCCGGCCTCGCCGGCGGGCTCGGCCGGCACGGTCGTCGACGCCGGCGGTGGCTGGATCGTGCCCGGGTTCATCGACCTGCAGGTCAACGGCGGCGCCGGGGTCGACATCACGAACGAACCGGAGCGGATGGACGGTCTCGGCCGCGATCTCATCCGACAGGGGGTCACCGCGTACCTGCCGACCGTGATCACTGCGCCGGCGCGCCGACGGGCGGCGGCGCTGCGGGCGTGGGCCGAGCGGTCGCCGGTGACCGGCGGGGCCAGACCGCTCGGGCTGCACTTCGAAGGGCCGATGATTTCGCGGAGCCGGCTCGGTGCCCACCCTGGTGAGCACGTGGTCGACCCGGCGCCGCCCGTCATCGCCGGGTGGTCCCGCGATGCTGGCGTGGCGATGGTGACGCTGGCACCCGAGCGGCCCGGCGCGCTCGGCGTCATCGCGGCGCTCATCGAGCGGGGGATCGTGGTCGCCATCGGACACACCGACGCCACCGCCGCCGAGGTCGACCAGGCGGTCGCCGCCGGCGCCACCTACGTGACACATCTGTTCAACGCCATGCGCCCGTTCGGCCACCGTGACCCGGGACCGATCGGGGCGACGCTCGGGGGCGACGGCGTCGTGGCCGGGTTGATCGTCGACGGACTCCACGCCGACGCGGCCGCCGTGCGCCTGGCCTGGCGGGCGCTCGGACCGGACCGGTTCAACCTCGTGACCGACGCCGTGGCCCCCCGTGGGGCCACGGGCGCGTCGAGCGCCCTCGGGTCGGTGGACGTCACGGCTGCGCCCGACGGAGGCGTGCGGACCTCGACCGGGGTGCTCGCCGGCAGCACGCTGACCCTCGACGTCGCCGTGCGCAACCTCGTGGCGATGACGGGGGCATCGGTGCCCGACGCCGTGCGGACCGTGACGGCGACGCCGGCCCGCGTCCTCGGGCTGTGCGACCGGGGCACCCTGGCGCCGGGCGGGCGGGGCGACGTTGCCGTGCTCGACGACGCGTTGGCCGTCCGCACGGTGGTGGTCGCCGGCCGGCTGGCGTGGAGCTCGGGGCGAGCGTGACGTGGAGGTCGTGATCACTGTCGACGAGGGAGCAGCCGCCCGGGTGGTCGCCGGGATCGTCGAACGTCTCCTACGGACCACCGATCAGCCCGTGCTCGGCCTGGCCACCGGCTCGTCGCCGTTGGCCTCCTACCGAATGCTGGTCGAGGCCCACCTCGCCGGCGAGCTGTCGTTCGCCGGCGCGTCGGCCGTGCTGCTCGACGAGTACGTCGGGCTGCCGCCGGGCCACCCGCAGGGCTACCGGGCCTTCATCCGCCACCACCTTGCCGACCGGGTCGACCTGGTCCCCGACCGGCTGCACGGCCCCGACGTCTGGACCGACGACCTGGCGGCGGCGTGCGTCGCCTACGACCGGCTACTCGACGAACTCGGCGGGGTCGACGTGCAGGTGCTCGGAATCGGCTCGGACGGTCACATCGGGTTCAACGAACCGGGCTCGTCGTTGCGCTCGCGGACCCGCGTCAAGACGCTGACGTCGACGACTCGGGCCGACAACGCCCGCTTCTTTGGCTCGCTCGACGAGGTCCCTCGCCACGTCGTCACGCAGGGCCTCGGCACGATCAGCGACGCCCGCCATCTCGTGCTCGTCGCCTGCGGCTCGGGCAAGGCGGCGCCGGTGGAAGCGGCGGTGGAAGGGCCGGTGACGGCCAGCTGCCCGGCGTCGGTGTTGCAGCTCCACCCGCACGTCACGGTCGTCGTCGACGAGGCCGCCGCCGCGAAGCTCGCCAACGCGGCGTACTACCGGGAGACCTACGCCGGCAAGCCCTCCTGGCAGGAGTTGTGAGGCTCGCACTCGCAACCGAAGGTTGCTCGGCGAGTTCGTGGAGCTGTCGTGCGAACCTGTCGACTGGTGCCCGCGGCCGGCGGCATGGTGACTGACGTGAGCGTGCGGTTGGAGAGCTGGTACATCCCGGCCGATGACGGCGCGGGTTGGTTCCGCCTTCGCCTCGTCAACGCCGGGCCGGACGAGGTGACCGGCTTCCAGCTCTGCTTCCAGTCCGTTGTCCAGATGACGCCGGTGGATTCGTTCGTCACGCTTGTCGCCCGCCAGTCCGGTCATCACGTGATAGCCGCGCCGTCGGTCGTGCTGGCGCCCGGCGGCACGTGGGAGATCGGGCTGCTCGCCTGCGGTCACCGACCGGGGCACGCCAACGACGGCCCGGTCGGGGCTTACGTCGTCCTCGCCGACCAGTCGACGCGCGCGGTGCGGACGGCGCCGACGGCGCGCGCCCCGTTCGTCGCCGTCGGCGAGATCCCGGCGTCGCTGGTGCTGGCCGCCGGAGCTGGTGACGACGTCCGGGCGGCGGTGGCGATGGCGGCGGCGTGCGAGCAGCGGTTGGTCGGCGACGGTCGGGGCGTGCTCGACGGGCCGGGCGACGGAACGCCGCTGCACGTCGACCTGGATGACGCCCTCGGGCCCGAGGCATTCGTCGTCACCGAACGGGAGAGCGGGTTGGCGCTGCGGGCCGGCGCCATCGGGCTGCCACTCGCCCTCCTGGCGCTCGCGCGCAGGCATCGCAGCGGCGGCGAAGTCGGCGGCGAGCACCGGCCTCGGTGGTCGTGGCGCGGGCTCCACGTCGACCTGGCTCGGCAGTTCTTCCCGGGCGACGACGTGCTCCACCTCATCGACGTCGCCGCCTGGCACGGGCTGAATCGTCTGCACCTGCACCTCACCGACGACGAGGCGTGGCGGATCCCGATCGACGACTACCCGGCGCTGACCGACATCGGTGCCTTCCGCGGCCACGGACTGCCGATCCCGCCCCTGCTCGGCTCCGGCGCCGACGCCTACGGCGGCAGCTACCGACCGACCGATATCGCCGCGTGGGTGGCTCGAGGGCGCGAGCTCGGAGTCGAGCTGGTGCCGGAGATCGACCTGCCGGCGCACTCGTTCGCGGCGCGCGCGGCGCTCGCTGAGCTCGGGGACCCGGGCGACACGACGAGCGCCCGCACCGTGCAGCACTTCACCGCCAATGTGCTCGACCCTGGCTTGACCGCTACCTGGCGGTTCCTCGAAGCGGTGTTCGGCTCCGTGGCCGATCTGTTCCCCGGGCGCTGGCTGCACGTCGGGGGCGACGAGGTGCCGTCCGGGGCGTGGTCGGGCTCGCCGGCAGCGGCTCGGTGGGCGGCCGACCGAGGACTGCCCGGGACGGCGGCGATCGCCGCCGAGTTCATCGGCGACATCGTCGGGCTGGCCCGGTCGACGACGAGCCGAACGATCGGCGTCTGGCAGGAGGCGGCCGATGGCGGCGGTGTGGCGCCGGGCGACGCCTACGTCGTCGGCTGGCGCACGGCCGCCGACTGCCGACGGTTGGCGGCCGCCGGCCATGACGTCGTCGCCGCCCCGGCCGACGCCTACTACCTCGACATGGCCGCGTCCGAGGATTGGGACGAGCCGGGCACGAGCTGGGCCGGCCACACCTCGTTGGCCGAGATCGAGTCCTTCGACCCCGTCGCAGGGTGGTCCGACATTGAGCAGACCCGTCTGCTCGGCGTCCAGGCCGCCATCTGGACCGAACACGCCCCCGATCGGCCCACCCTCGAGCGCCTCCTCCACCCCCGCCTCGCCGCCTTCGCGAGGTCAGCCTGGACCACCGCCCCGTAGCCCATCTGGGCGCGATTCCTCTCATCACCGCTTCTGGGTGCGATCTCGCTCAGTTTCGACAGGATCCGCACCCAGATGCCGGGTGCGTTCCCTGCGAGCGAGATCGGCGCCCACTGGTGGGTATGGATCTCCAGCGGTTCGACTTGTGGGCGAGTGACCATCACGGGCTCGTGACGTTGCCGGCGGCCCGGCGTTGCGGCATGTCGACGCCGACGTGGCACCGGTGGGTCGCATCTGGGCGGCTCGACCAGCTCTATCCCGGCGTCGCCCGACTGCCGGGTACGGCGTGGACGAGGGAACAGGGGATCCTGGCCGCCGTGTTGGCCTGTGGGTCGGGTGCGCTGGCGTCGCATCGCTCGGCCGCCCACCTGTGGGGCGTCGAGCGTCCGCCCTCGGATCCGATCGACGTCATCCTGCCGGTGCGGACCAGGCGAGCGGACGTTTCCGGAGTTGTCGTCCACCGGCCGCGCGACCACCGCGACCTTGCACCGGTCCTCCGCGCCGGCGTGCGCACCACGAATGTGTTGCGATTCCTGTGCGACCTGGGCGCCGTCGATGAATCAGGCGTGTCGGCGGCGGTCGGGACGGTCCTGCTGCGAACCCTGGCCCGACCCCGCGACTTGCAGCGCGCCATCAACGTGCACGCGCGACGGGGGCGTCACGGCGTGCCCGCCCTCCGGCGGGCGCTAGCCGAGTGGACCCTCGACGACAAGCCGGTCGACAGCGTGCTCGAGCGGGCGATGAGTGACCTGCTGGCGCGGTTCGCGCTCCCGAGGGCTGAGTTCCACGCCGTCATCGCCGGCCACGAGGTCGACTTCTGGATCGTCGGCACCCCCATCGTGCTCGAATGCGACGGCTGGGAGCATCACGGGCGCACCAAAGTGCAACACGACCGCGACGCCGAGCGCGACAACGATCTCCTCCTCGCCGGCTACGTCGTCGTCCGCTTTACCTACCGGGCGATCCATCTGCGCCCGGCCGACGTCGCGGCCCGGATCCGTGCCGCTCTGCACCGGTGGTGCTCGCCTGGCAGACACCTGGGCGCGGATTCGCTCAAAGATGAGAGCAATCGCGCCCAGAAGCCTTGCTGAGCGAAATCGCGCCCAGATGGGGAGGGCGGGGGGCGCGGTATCGTCGGCCGCCATGCCTGACCGCACCCTCGTCCTGCTCAAGCCCGACGCCGTCGAGCGCGGGCTGGTCGGCACGATTCTGGCCCGCTTCGAGGACAAGGGCCTGACGATCGTCGCCCTCGACCTGCGCACGCTCGACGCCGACACGCTTGCCCGCCACTACGAGGAGCACGTCGGGAAGGGGTTTTACGATGACCTCGTCGCGTTCATGAGCCGCGGCCCGGTCGTCGCCCTCGTGCTCGAAGGCCCGGAGAACACATGGGAGGTCGTGCGCGCGATGATGGGTACCACCAACCCACGCGCCGCCGCCCCGGGGACGATCCGCGGGGACCTTGGGATCCTCTTCACCGAGAATCTCGTCCACGGCAGCGACTCACTCGAATCCGCCGCTCGGGAGAGCGCCATCTTCTTCCCGAATCTGTAACATTTGACGGTCCACGAGCCCCTGTGAGGGAGTGCCGTTCATGGCTCGCAACAACCCGCTCAGCCTCGGTCGCGATCTGGCGATCGACCTCGGCACCGCCAACACCCTGATCTACGTGCGCGGCCAGGGCATCGTCTTGGACGAGCCGTCCGTCGTCGCCATCAACGTCAACGACGGTCGTCCGGTCGCCGTCGGGCTGGAGGCCAAGCGGATGATGGGCCGCACGCCCAACCACATCCGGGCTATCCGTCCCCTCAAGGACGGCGTCATCGCCGACTTCGAGGTCTGCGAAAAGATGCTGCGCTACTTCATCCAGCGGGTGCACGCCAGCAAGTGGAACAAGCCGCGCATGGTCATCTGCGTGCCGTCGGGCATCACCGGCGTCGAGCAGCGCGCCGTCCAGGACGCCGCCGAGTACGCCGGCGCCCGCAAGCCGGTGCACATCATCGAAGAGCCGATGGCCGCCGCCATCGGTGCCGACCTGCCCGTCCACGAGCCGAGCGGCAACATGGTCGTCGACATCGGCGGTGGCACGACCGAGGTGGCCGTCATCTCTCTCGGCGGCATCGTCACCGCGCAGTCGGTGCGCGTCGCCGGCGACGAGCTCGACGACGCCGTGCTGCAGTACATCAAGAAGGAGTTCTCCCTGGCGATCGGTGATCGCACGGCCGAGGAGATCAAGATCCAGATGGGCTCGGCGTGGCCGATGGAGGAAGAGCTCACCGCCGACATCCGCGGCCGCGACCTGATCAGCGGGCTGCCGCGCACGATCCAGCTCACGTCCGAACACGTGCGCGAGGCCCTCGCCGAGCCGGTCGCCGCCATCATCGACGCCGTCAAGACGACGCTCGACAAGACCCCGCCCGAACTGGCCGCCGACATCATGGAGGACGGCATCACCATCACCGGTGGTGGAGCCCTGCTCGGCGGCCTCGACGAACGGCTGTCCCACGAGACGGGCATGCCGATCCGCGTCGCGCCCGAGCCGCTCTACAGCGTCGTCATCGGGTCCGGTCGCGCCCTCGAGAACATCGATGCCATGCGTGGCTTGATGTCGCTCGGCGGCGACGACTGAGCGACCACCGTTCGATCGCCTCGTGGGCATCTATACGCCGGGACGTCGCCGCGCGATCGCGCTCCTGCTGCTGACGTCGATCTTGTTGCTGACGCTCGACCTGCGCGGCAACCAGATCCTCGACGCTGCCCGCAACGGTTTCGACAAGATCATCCAGCCGTTCGAGACCGCCGCCGAGGTCGTCTCCCGTCCCGTGCAGAACGCCTGGCGGGGGATCAACGACTACGAGCGTCTCGACGAGGAGGTCCAACGCCTGCAGGAGCAGGTCGACGCGCAGACCGCCGATCTCGTCACGGCCCAGGCCGTGATCATCGAGAACCAGCAGTTGCTCGCCCTCAACGACCTCGACGCGCTGAGCGACTACCCGACCGTCATCGCCACCGTCGTCGGGCAGGGCCCGACGAACATCGACCAGATCATCGAGATCAACAAGGGGTCCAATGACGGCATCCAGGTCGGCATGGCCGTACTGACGACGGCCGGGCTCGTCGGCAAGGTGACGGCCCCGGTCGAACCGGACCGGGCCCGCATCATGCTGCTCACCGACTCGCGCTACAGCGTCGACGTCAAGTTGGTGCCGGCCGCGCCGCCGCCACCGACGACCACCTCGACGACGTTGCCAGCCACAACCACGACGCTGTCGCCGGCGCCGGCGGTGCCCGGCGAGACGACGACCACCACCGACGACCCGAGCGACACCGGGACGACCATCGCCGAGCCGGCCCCCGAGACGACCACGCCGCCGGCCGACCCGGCGACGACGACCACGACCGTTCCGGAGGTCGCCACGACGACGACGATCAACATCGACCTCGTGCGCGAGACCGGCGGGTTTGCCGGCCAGGGTGAGGGCGAACTGCCGGCCGTGTTCTACCTCGACAACACGCCGTCGCTCGGCGGCTTCGCCGTCGACGACCTCGTGTTCACGTCCGGCAGCCAGGACAGCCTGGCGCCAGCGAACATCCCCGTCGGACGCGTCGTCAACGTCATCGAACGGACGACGTCGGAGGGACCGCTGCTCGAGATCGAGCCGTTCGTCAACCTCGACTCGTTGTACTTCGTGCGCGTCGTGCTGTATCAGCCGGGTGCCGAGGACGACGCCGAGACCGAGGCCGGTGACTGATGTTTGCCTCGTTGATCCAGGGTCCGCTCCTGCGGCTGTTCTCGGTCGGGCTCGTCCTTGTCGCCCTGCAGCGCACGCTGTTCACCGACCTGCGGCCGTTCGGCGTCGCCGTGCAGATCGTCCTCGGCCTGGCGGCGGCCGCCGGCGCCGCCGCCGGCTCGCCCGGCGGGGCGCTGGCCGGCTTCGTGCTCGGCCTGATGTACGACCTCGGGGTCGGCACCCCGCTCGGCTCGTCGGCCATCACGATGGGCCTCGGCGGCTTCGTCGCCGGTTACATCACCCTGATCACCGTCGAGCGCCATTGGTGGTTGTCGGCGCTGTTCACCGGGCTCGGCGCCGCCGCCGGTGAGCTCCTCGTCCCCGTCGTCCGGGCGTTCATCGGCGAAGAGCACGTGTTCACGCCGCGCCTGTTCACGATCGTGCCCGTCGTCGCGGTGGCGGCGATGGTCGTGTCCCCCCTGTTCGTGCCGCTCGGCCGGTGGTGCATGCGGGTGCGAGGTGCCGCCGGCATCCCCTCCCTCGAGCGCGTGGACGTCGCCGAATGACCGCCATGCCGACTCCCTGTACCGTCAGCGGACCAGACTGTCGCCATGGCTGCTGATCGCCGCGCCGCTCGCCTCGGCGTCCTCGGACTTGTTGCCACCCTGTTGTTCAGCACACTCGGGGTCCGGCTGTGGTTCCTGCAGACCGTCGAGTCGACGCGGTTGCAGGAGACCGTCGACCAGCTGCGCAGAGTCGAGGTGAAGATCGCGCCGGAGCGGGGCCGCATCTTCGACGTCGACGGCCGCATCCTGGCCGACAACCGTGGTGTGCTCACGGCCAGCGTCGACTGGGCCGCGATGCGCGACGAGATCGACCGGGCCACGCTGTTCAACCGCCTCTCCGGCTGGCTGGAGATGTCGGTCGAGGACATGGAGGCGCGCTACGACAGCGAGCGCTACAGCCGCTACCTGCCGATGCCCCTGGCCGAGGACATCCCGGAGCACGTCGCCGTGTCCCTCCAGGAGCGCATCGAGGACTTCCCGGGCCTCGTCGTCGACACGACGTGGGAGCGGGTCTATCCCTACGCCCCCATCGCCAGCCACGTCGTCGGCTACATGGGGTCGATCACGGGCGAGGACGCCGAAGACTACGAAGCGCGGGGCTACGACACGTCGTCAGAAGGCGAGGACGTCGGGCGCAGCGGCGTCGAGCTGAGCTACGAGGGCCGGCTCCACGGGCAGTGGGGCACGCTCGTGTACGAGGTCGATTCGGCCAACCGCGTCGTGCGCACCGTCAGCCACACACCCCCGGTCAACGGCGAGGACCTGCAGCTGACGATCGATCTCGACCTGCAGTACTACGCCGAACGCCTGCTGCTCACCCAGCTGGAGGCGCGTCGGATCTTCACGGCCACCAATCCGGAAGTGCTCAAGCCGAACGGCCAGCCCGGGCCGCTGGCCGAGGACCTGCCGGTCGGAGCCGAAGTGCACTACCGGGCGGCGGCTGGGTCGGTGATCGCCATGGACCAGCACACAGGCAGCATCCTGGCGATGGCCAGTTATCCGACGTTCGACAACCGCTGGTTCGCCGTCGGCATCGGCGGCGACAAGTTCAACGAGCTGTTCCCGGCCGACGTGCGAGACGACGACGCCCGCCTCGTCAACCGGGCCATCCAGGGTCGTTACAACATGGGCTCCACGTTCAAGCTGTTCACCGCCTACGCCGCCCTGGCCTCGGGCATGCTCGGCGCCGACGAGACGTACGAGGACCAGGGGACGTACCAGCTCACATCGATCGCCGCCGACGTCTGCGCCACCGGCGTGCGCTGCGTGTTCCGCAACGCCACATGCCCCGGCACCGGCCTGCCGTGTGACTACGGATCGGTCGACGTCACCCAGGCCCTCGCCGTGTCGAGTGACACGTTCTTCTACAAGCTGGGTGAGGAGTTCTACCTGACGCCGGGTACACCGTTCCAGGAGCTCGTCCGGGGTCTCGGCCTGGGCACCGTCACCGGCGTCGACCTCCCCGACGAGTACGACGGCCAGCTCGCCACCAACGAGGTCCAGGCCGGCTTGGCCGAAGCCGGCGTGCTCGGTGAGAACGCTAGCCGCACGCTGCAGCCGGGCGACCTGCTGCAGATGGCGATCGGGCAGGGCATCAGCGCCGTCACGCCCTTGCAGCTCGGGGTCGGCTACGCCGCCGTGGGCAACGGCGGCCACGTCGTCACGCCCCACGTCGTCGGGTCGATTCTTGCCCCGGAGACGCCGGACGACCCGGTCCGGCCCGGCTACGCCGACCTCGCCCAGGCCCAGTTCGTCGAAGCGGTCGCCCCGCCGTCGCGCGACGTGGCGATGCCGCCGGGGGTGCGCGATCCGATCCTCGAGGGACTGCGCCAGAACATCACGGGGCCCGGCGCCAACGGTCGCACGACGACGGCCGAGGAGCTGTTCCGCGTGAACTACCCGCCGGAGGCGATCCCGATCGCCGGCAAGACGGGCACGGCGCAGGGCTCGAACAACTACCCCTGGAACGACTCGTCGGCCTTCGCCGCGTTCAGCCTCGACCCCAACCGCCCGTTCACCGTGGTGTCCTATCTCGAGAAGGCCGGCTACGGGTCGGTCGGCGCCGCCCCCGTCGTCAAGTGCATGTACCTGGCCCTGTCGGGCTCGCCGCTGACACCTCTGGACGTCCCGCCGATCGCTGACCCGCTCGATCTCGACGACGACGTCGCCGCCCACGATCCGCCGCCCGTGGACCGGGCGTGCATGGCCAGCTCCAACGCCGGCACGCTGACGCCAATCGACTGACGCATGTCCCTGCCGTTGCTCCAGCGCCGGCCCGACTCCGGGCTGGGCAACATCCGCTCCAGTCCGGGCGCGCCCCGGCGCAACATCGACTGGACGCTGCTCGTCGGGCAAGGGCTGCTGACCGTCATCGGCTGTTGTGTCGTGTTCTCGGCCACCCGCACGCGCGGTGGTGACCCGTTCTCCTGGGTGATCCGCCAGGTCGTCTTCGCCATCATCGCCACTGTCGTGATGGTCGCCGTGATGGCCCTCGACTACGAATGGCTGCGCGACCGCGCCCGTGCTCTGTACGCGCTGACGATCGCTGTGCTGGCCGGGCTTCTCGTGTACGGGCGGGTCAGCGGGGAGGGCACGATCCTCGCCTTCGACGTCGGTCCGATCCAGCTCCAGCCGGCCGAGCTGGCGAAGTTCACCGTGCTGCTGGCGCTGTGCGCGTTCCTCACCGACGACCGCACGAACGAGATCGACTACCCCCGGTTCCTCGGCAGCCTTGTTCTGGTCGGGGTGCCGGCGCTGCTGATCATCGCCCAGCCCGACCTCGGGACCGGGTCGGTGATCATCGCCCTGGCCATGGGCGTGCTGCTCGTCGCCGGGGCCAAGCTGCGCTACATCATCGCCATCAGCTTCCTGTCGCTGATCACGATGGGCGCCGCCTACGTCGGCAACCTCGTCAACACGTACCAGCTCGAGCGGCTCAAAGTGTTCATCGACCCGGAGAACCCGGAGCTGGACGACTCGGTGTTCCAGGTGCGCAACGCCATCCGCGCCGTCGGCACCGGCGGCGTCTTCGGGAAGGGTTGGCTGGACGGACCGCTGACAAACGGGCGCGACGTCCCGGTCATGTGGGCCGACTTCCCGTTCGCCGCCGTCGGCGAGCAGTTCGGGCTGATCGGCTGCGCCGTGCTGCTCGGCCTGTTCATCCTCGTACTCGTGCGCATCTGGCGCATCGCCCACCTGTCGCGCGACATGTTCGGGACGTACCTGTGCGCCGGTGTCTTCACGATGCTGTTGTGGCAGGTCTTCCAGAACGTCGGGATGACGGTCGGGATCATGCCGGTGACCGGCCTGCCGATGCCGTTCATCTCCTACGGCGGGTCGTCGCTGGTGACGTATTTCGCCATGCTCGGTCTCGTCCAGAGCGTCCACATGCGCCGCATGCGATAACCGTTTCGCGCTCGCAACCGAAGGTTGCTCGGCCAGTTCGACGGGCGGGGGCTCCGCCGCGAGGGCTCTGCCCCCGCACCCCGCCGCTGGCGACACGGCCGGCGGCCGCCGGGGTCTCGCTTTGGTCACCGATCTGGACGGACGGGTGCGTCTCAATGGTGACCAAAGGGGTGCGGCGGTGGGTGGACCCGTCGGCTGTCGGTCCGGCGCCCCTTCAGGAGCACGCCCGACAGGCCCGGCGCGATCGCCGGCAGTGTCGCCCACGGTTGCTGGCTCTGGAAGACGGAGGTTCCGGGCAAGGGTGCCGGCGGCCGCCGGGGTCTCGCTTTGGTCTCCGATCTGGGCGGACGGGTGCGTCCCAACGGTGACCAAAGGGTGCGGCGGCGGTCAGCGCCAGGGGCGTCACCAGCGGCGACGGCCAGACTGTCGGGCATGGCGGTCCGCACCATCTCTGTGCTCGAGCGGCAGGCGCGGCTCGCCTCGCGACATCGGATTCGGGCGGGGGGACGGGCGGGGACGGTGGAGGAGGCGGCGGCGGCGATGGTCGCCCTGCACGGGACCGAGCCGGCTTCCGTGTATCTCTCGGCCTTTGCTCGTGTCGGCAGGTTGACGGTCGCCGACGTCGACCGGGCGCTGTACGGGGACCGGGCGCTGGTCAAGCAGTTGGCGATGCGCCGGACGCTGTTCGTGTTCCCCCGCGCCACGCTGCCGGTGGCGCTGGCCGGCGCCAGCGCTCGTGTCGCCGCCGAGGAGCGGCGGGTGATCCTGCGCGATGTCGCCAAGGTCGGGCTCCACGACGACGGCCCGGCCTGGCTCGACGCAGCGGCTGACGCCGTGCTCGCGGCGCTCGCCGGCGGCCGTTCGGCGACGATGTCCGAGCTGCGCGACGAGCTCCCGTTGCTCGGCGGGTCGATGACCCACGGCGAGGGCCGATCGTGGGCCGGCCGATCACCGTTCGCCCCGCGAATCCTGACGCTGATGTCGGCCCGAGGGCTGATCGTCCGCGGCGACAACCGCGGTACGTGGCGGACCTCCCGCCCTTCGTGGATCCGGATGGAGGACTGGCTCGGCGCCCCTGTCCCCGTCGTCGACGCCGGCGGGGCCCACGACGAGCTCGTCCGCCACTGGCTCGCCACGTTCGGGCCGGGCACCGATCGCGACCTCCAGTGGTGGCTCGGTTCGACGCTCGGGGCGGTGCGCCGGTCGCTCGGCTCGATCGGCGCCGTCGAGGTCGACCTCGACGGCGCCCGGGGCTACGTGCTGGCCGACGACGTCGAGCCCGTCGACGCGGTCGACCCGTGGGCGGCGCTGCTGCCGGTGCTGGACCCGACGACGATGGGGTGGCAGGAGCGGGCCTGGTACCTCGGCGACCACCGGGCCGAGCTCTTCGACAGCGCCGGCAACGCCGGGGCCACGGCGTGGAGGGACGGGCGCATCGTGGGCGGCTGGCACCAGAGCGACGACGGCGAGGTCGTCGTCGAAGCACTGGAGGACATCGGCGCCGACGCGCGCGCGGCGCTCCACGTCGAGGCGGATCGCCTGACGGCTTGGCTGGCCGGCGTGCGCGTCGGCACCGTGTACCCATCGCCCCTGATGAGGAGGGCAGCCCAGGGCGATCGCCGCCGCCCAGGTAGGCTCCCCGGGCCATGACCGCACTGTGGACGCGGGTCGAACCGCTCCTAGCGCTGGTACAGAAACCGGCTCGATACATCGGTGGCGAGGACGGCGCCGTCAGCCCGCGACACGCTCCCGGGAAGGTGGCCTGGCTCCTGGCGTATCCGGACACGTACGAGATCGGCCTCCCCAACCAGGGCCTCCAGATCCTCTACGAGATCCTCAACGAGCGCGCCGACGCCGTCGCCGAGCGCACGTACGCGCCGTGGCGCGACCTCGACGAGCTGCTGCAGCGCCACGACGTCCCGCTGTTCTCGGTCGACACGCACCGCCCGGCGGGCGACTTCGACCTGCTCGCCTTCAACCTGTCGTCCGAGCTCGTCTTCACCAACGTGCTGCAGATGATCCACCTCGCCGGCGTCCCGGTGCGGGCCGAGGATCGGCGGCCCGAGCACCCACTGGTGGTCATCGGCGGACACTCGGCCTTCAATCCCGAGCCGCTGGCCGACTTCGTCGATGTCGTCGTGCTGGGCGAGGGCGAGGAGGTCGTCGGCGAGATCACCGAGGTCGTCGGAGCATGGATGCGCGGCGGCCGGACGGACCGGGAGGCCGTCCTCCACGAGCTGACGCAGGTCTCCGGCGTCTATGTGCCCTCGATGTACGACGTCACCTACGACGGCCCCGATCTCCTCGCCGTCACGCCGCGCTATCCCGACGTGCCGGCGACCGTCGACAAGCGCACCGTCGCCGACCTGGGGGAGTGGCCGTACCCGAAGCGCCCGCTGGTGCCGCTGACCGAGGTCGTCCATGACCGGCTCAGCGTCGAGGTGTTTCGTGGCTGCACGCGCGGCTGCCGGTTCTGCCAGGCCGGGATGATCACCCGCCCGGTCCGGGAACGACCGGCCGAGCAGGTGCGCACGATGGTCGCCGACGGTCTTCGCCGCACCGGCTACGACGAGGTCAGCCTGACGTCACTGTCGACCGCCGACTACTCCGACGTCACCGACGTCGTCGCCGGCATCCTCGCCGACCGGGCTGTCAGCGCCCCCGGCTGTTCGACCACCGTCAACCTGCCGTCGCTGCGCGTCGACGCCTTCACCGTCGGCTTGGCCGGACAGGTCAATAGCGGGCGGCGAAGCGGGTTGACATTCGCGCCGGAGGCCGGCTCGTGGCGGCTGCGCAACGTGATCAACAAGCTGATCACCGAGGACGATCTCTACGGCGCCGTCGACGCTGCCTTCGAGCAGGGCTGGTCGCGAATGAAGCTGTACTTCCTCACCGGCCTGCCGACCGAGACCGACGAGGACACGATGGGCATCGCCGAATTGGCCCGCAACTGCGTCAGCCTCGGTCAGCGCCGGCGCGGGAACCGGGCGTCGGTCACGGTGAGCGTCGGCGGCTTCGTTCCCAAGCCGCACACCCCGTTCCAGTGGTTCGGGCAGAACACGCTGGAAGAGCTACGGCGCAAGGTCAGCGTGCTGCGGGCGGCCGCCCACAAGATGCGCAACGTGCACCTGAAGTGGCACGACCCGGCGGCCGCCGTGGCCGAGGGCATCGCCAGCCGCGGCGACCGCCGCATCGGTCGGGTCATCGAACGGGTGTGGCGCGACGGCGGCACGTTCCAGGAGTGGGGCGAGCACTTCGCGCTGCCGCGCTGGACCGACGCCCTCGCCGCGGAGGGCCTGTCGCTCGACTGGTACGTCCACCGGCACCGCACGCGGGGAGAGGTGCTGCCGTGGTCGCATCTCACGGCCGGGCTGCACGAGGACTTCCTGTGGGACGATTGGCAGGCGGCGCTGACTGGCAGTGGGGTCGAGGACTGCCGGTGGACGCCGTGCTACGACTGCGGGGTATGCACGGGTTACGGCATCGAACACGTCGTGTCGTCGCCCGTTCCCCCGGCCGGCGGCAGTCAGGGCACGGGCCAAGACCTGTCGCGTGGTGGCCGGCGGCCGGCCGCCGTTGCTACGCCGGACGAGGTGAGCGTGAACGTCGCCCTCGGCCGGCGGTTCGACGCCACTCCAGTGGGGGTCGGCTCGTGAGGTTGCGCCTGCGCTACGCCAAGCTCGGCAAGGTGCGCTTCACCGGGCATCGTGACACGGCCCGCATCTGGGAACGGGCGCTGCGCACCGGTGGCATCCCGGTGGTGCTGAGCGCCGGCTTCACGCCGCGCCCTCGGCTGAGCTTCGGGCTGGCGCTGCCTACGGGGGCCGAATCGGTCGCCGAGTACCTCGACGCCGACGTCGACGCCCAGCGGTTCGCCGCCGATGACCTCGACGGGGGAGCGCTGGCGGATCGACTGAGTGCGGCCCTGCCGGACGGGTTCACGGTGCTCGCCGCCGCCGTCGTCGAGCCCGGCGGCTCCCTGCAGGAGACCGTGACGTCGGTGACCTGGGAGCTGACGGCACCCGCCGATACCGACGTCAGCGCCGTGGCCGCGCGACTGCTCGACGCGGCCGCGTTGCCGCTGGCCCGTGTCCGCAAGGGCCACGACCGCCTCGACGACGTCCGCCCGGACATCGTCGCACTCAGGAGCGGAGCCGATAGGCGAGGCGACCAATTGTTACGGCCGCCTGGTTTCGGCTGCGGAGCAGCCGAAACGCAAGCGGCGACTGGCGTGACGGGCGACCGATCTGCTCGAGTCCACTGCGCCAACCGCTCGACACTGGTCGCCGACGTGGCGACCACCGGCCGGGGGTTGCGACCGGCCGAACTCGCCGCGCTGGCCTTTCCCGACGCCGAGGCGCTCGGGATCCGGGCGCGGCGGACCCATCAATGGATCGATCACGACGGACGACGCCGTGAGGTGATGACGCTGGACGACGCCGTCCGCCTCGCCTCCCTCGGCGCCGACCAGGTCGTGGTGCCCGCCGGATCGGCGGGCGCATGAGGAAGGAACACCATGGACGAGATCGACGCGACGACGGACGCCAACGCGCCCGCCTCCCGCGAGGAGGACGCACCCGGCGCTGAGGACCGAGGCGCGGGGGACCCCGCTGACGACGGCGCGGCCGACGCGACCGAGGCGGCCCGCAAGCGCCGCCGCGGCTCGCGCGGTGGCCAGCGACGGCGCAAGCCGGCGGGCGAGAACATCAGCGCCGAAGACGACGGCGACGACGCCATCGCTCCGGCCGACGCCCCCGTGCCCGACGGCCCCGAGCTGCCATCGCCGTTGCGCGAGGGGCGGGCGTCGGCGGCAGCCGCCGAGAAGGCGCTCGTGCGCAAGCCCCAGATCGGCGACACGCGACCGGCTCCGGCGTCGGCGGCGTCGGCCACCGCCACGGCGGGGTTGCCGCCGGCCGAACGGCCCGCGGCCAAGGGCGCCCGCGGGCGCAGCCAGAAGCGGGCCGCCGACGGCCGCGGCGTCCCGGACGGCGACTCCAGCGCCGCGCTCTCCGACGACACCAACGGGGGAACACGCCGCAAGCGGGCTGCCCGCGGTGGCCGCACGCCGAAGGTGGCGACGAGCGCGGTGACCACCGACGACCTGCTCGAGCAGCGGCGGGGCCGGGAACGCAAGGGTCGGCCGGCCGGGCGCTACCTGATGTGCGTCCAGGTCCGCGAGAACATGGCCCAAGTGGCCGTCCTCGAAGGCCGCAACCTCATCGAGCACTACGTCTCGCGCCCCGCCGACGACGTCAGTCAGATCCACGGCAACATCTATGTCGGGCGAGTCCAGAACGTGCTGCCCGGCATGGAGGCGGCGTTCGTCGACATCGCCACCCCGAAGAACGCCGTGCTCTACCGCGGCGACGTCCAGTACGACGCCGAGGACATCGAGGAGAAGGGCGACCAGAAGGGCCAGGCTCGCATCGAAGACATCCTGCGGGCCCGTCAGCTGATCGTCTGCCAGGTGACGAAAAACCCCATCGGGGCCAAGGGTGCCCGCCTCACCCAGGAGGTCTCGCTGCCCGGCCGCTTCGTCGTGCTGATCCCCAATTCCAAGACGTACGGCATCTCCAAGCGCCTGCCCGACGACGTGCGCAAGCGCCTGCGCGGCATCCTCGATCGGGTCAAGCCGGCCGAGCACGGCCTGATCGTGCGGACGGCGGCCGAGCATGCGACCGAGGAGGAGCTGCGGGCCGACATGACGTTGCTGCTCGACCAGTGGAACCAGATCGCCACCAAGGCGGCGAGCGTCAAGCAGCCGACGTTGCTGTACCGCGAGCCGCAGCTGGCCGTGCGCGTGATCCGCGAGGAGTTCAACGCCGACTACCGCGGCGTCGTCATCGACGACCCCGCGCTGTTCGAGGAGGTGCGGGCCTACATCGGCGCGTTCAATCCCGAGCTGGCCGACCGCGTCGAGTGCTACGACACGCAGGCCGAAGGGCTCAGCCTGTTCGAGGAGTACCACGTCCACGAGCAGGTCCACAAGGCGCTCGATCGCAAGGTGTGGCTGTCGTCGGGGGGCTCGTTGATCATCGAGCACACCGAAGCGCTCACCGTGATCGACGTCAACACCGGCAAGAACGTCGGGCGGTCGAGCCTCGAGGAGACGGTCTTCCACAACAACCTGGAGGCGGCCGAGGAGATCGCCAAGCAGCTACGGCTGCGCGACATCGGCGGGATCATCGTCATCGACTTCATCGACATGGAGAACCGGGGCAACCGGGCCAAGGTCGTCGAGACGTTCCGCGCCGGCTTGGCCCGCGACAAGACCCGCTCGCAGGTCTTCGACATCTCCGAGCTCGGCCTCGTGGAGATGACACGCAAGCGCATCGGCGAGGGGTTGCTGACCGAGTTCAGCGAGACGTGCCCGAACTGCGAGGGCCGCGGCGTCATCGTCGATCACGCCCTCTTGGATTGACGTAGGGTTTTCGGCATGACAGGCAAAGTGGTTCACTTCGAAGTTCCCTACGACGACGGCGATCGGGCCCGGAAGTTCTATTCGGACGTCTTCGGCTGGCAGTCCATGCAGATGCCCGACTTCGACTACACCGGCGTCAGCACCGGCCCCGCCGGCGACGACGGGATGCCGTCGGAGAGCGGCTACATCGGCGGCGGCATGACGACGCGCCAGGCGCCCGTCGACCGGCCGGTGATCACCATCGAGGTCGACGACATGCAGGCCGCCCTGGCCAAGGTCGCCGAGCACGGCGGCACCGCCGTTGGCGAGCCGATGGACGTCGGTGACATGGGCATTGCCGGCTACTTCACCGACTCCGAGGGCAACACGATGGGGCTCTGGCAGTCGAAGCAGTGAGGGCGGCCGGTAGGATTGCCGGTCGCTATGTATGCAGTGATCGGGGCCGGCGCCGGCCAGCAGAAGGTGGCCGAAGGCCAGCAGGTTCACGTCGACAAGCTCGACGCCGCCGAGGGTGACGAGGTCACGCTGTCGGCCAAGATGGTCGTCGACGGCGACACCGTCCTGGCGACGCCGGACGAGCTGAAGCACGTCACCGTCACGGGCAAGGTCATCGGCACGGCGAAGGGCCCGAAGATCAGCGGGTTCACGTACAAGCGGCGCACCAACCAGCGTCGACGCTTCGGTCACCGTCAGCCCTACACCGTCGTCGAGATCACGAAGATCTCGAAGTAAGCGAGAGCACGAGATGTCCAAGACGAAGGGTGGCGGCTCCACTCGCAACGGCCGTGACTCCAACGCCCAGCGCCTCGGCGTGAAGGTGTTCGGCGGCACGAAGATCCTCGCCGGCGGCATCATCGTCCGCCAGCGCGGCACCAAGTTCCACCCCGGCAAGAACGTCGGCATCGGTGGCGACGACACGCTCTTCTCACTCGTCGACGGCAACGTCAAGTTCGGCGAGCGAAAGGGCCGCAAGACCGTCGACGTCATCCCCGTCGACGCTTGACACCGCCGGCGGCGGGCCCGATGCGCGCCCGCGTCGTCGTGTCGGGCCGGGTGCAAGGCGTCTGGTTCCGCGACGCCTGCCGCCGCGAGGCGCAGGCCCGGGACGTGTCCGGCTGGGTGCGCAACCTGGCCGATGGTGCCGTGGAGGCCGAGTTCGAGGGCGCTGCGCCCGCCGTCGCGCAGTGCGTGGCCTGGTGCCGCAACGGCCCGCCGCGCGCCGAGGTGACCGGCATCGACGTCACCGAGATCCCGCCCACCGGCGACCCCGGCTTCCGCATCTGCTGACGTCGGCGCCGAGCCCTCGGCGGGCTCCGGGGCGGGGGAAGGGCCGCCGGTAGCCTCGCCGAGATGTCCCAGTTCGTCGACGAGTGCCAGCTCAACGTGCGCGGCGGCGACGGTGGGGCCGGGTGCGTCAGCTTCCGGCGCGAGGGGCCCGTCGTCAACGGAGGGCCCAACGGCGGCGACGGTGGCAAGGGCGGTGACGTCTGGCTCGTCGCCGACCACAACGTCGCCTCGCTGCTGGCGTTCCGCGACCACCCGCACCGGCGGGCCGGCAGCGGCGTCCACGGCAAGGGCAAGGACCTGCACGGCAAGCGAGGCGAGGAGCTCGTGATCGCCGTTCCCGAAGGAACGGTCGTCAACGACATGTACACCGGGGAACTGCTGGCCGAGCTGGTACGCCACGGCGACCGCTGGCTGGCCGCCGCCGGGGGCCGGGGCGGGCGGGGCAACGCCAAGTTCCTGTCCAACAAGCGGCGGGCCCCGACGTTCGCCGAGCAGGGCGAGTACGGCGAGGAGCGCTGGCTCAAGCTGGAGCTGCGCTTGATGGCCGACGTCGCCCTCGTCGGCTTCCCCAACGTCGGTAAGTCGACGCTGATCAGCGTCATCTCGGCGGCCAAACCGAAGATCGCCGACTACCCGTTCACGACGCTGGAACCGAACCTCGGGGTCGTGCGCCTCGACGACCACACCGAGTTCGTCGTCGCCGACATCCCCGGCCTGATCGAAGGGGCCAGCGAAGGTCGGGGCCTGGGCCACCAGTTCCTGCGCCACGTCGAGCGGGCCCGGGTGCTGGCTCTGCTCGTCGATCTCGCCGCTCTCGACGGCACCAGTCCCGCCGACCAGGAGCGGATCCTGCGCCACGAGCTGGGCGAGTACCGCCCCGAGCTGCTCGAGCGGCCCCGCCTCATCGTCGGCACCAAGGCCGACGTCGTCACGACCGAGCAGCTGGACGAGCTGGACTTCCAGCCCGACGGCGCGACCCGCTTCGTCATCTCGGCCGTCACCCGGGACGGCGTCGACCGTGTCGTCGGGGCGGTGGCGGCCCTCGTGCACGAGGCCCGCATGGCCGAGCCGCGGGCCGATGGTGTCGTGCTGCTGCGGCCCGAGCCGGCCGGCGCACTCGTCGCCCGCCAGGACGACGGCTCGTATCGCGTCAGCGGTCGTGACGTCGAACGGGTCGTCATGCTCAACGACGTGACCACCACCGACGCGCTCAGCTACATCGGTCATCGGCTGGACCGCCTCGGCGTGCACAAGTTGCTGGCCCGAGCTGGGGCGCGCGACGGCGACGTCGTCTGGATCGGCGAGTTCTCCTTCGACTACCGGGACGACTGATCGTCGTGAGAGTGGTCGTGAAGATCGGGACGTCGTCGGTCACCGACGACCACGGCGCCGTCGATGACGCCGCCATCGCCAAGTTGGCTGCCGAGGTTGCGGCCCTGCGCACCGGTGGCCACCAGGTCGTCGTGGTGTCCTCCGGCGCCGTCGCCGCCGGCGTCGCCGCGCTCGGGTTGGACGCCCGCCCGACGGACGTCTCGACCCTGCAGGCACTCGCCGCCGGCCAACCCCGACTGATGCGATCGTGGGACGCGGCGCTGGCCGGCCATGGGCTCGTGCCTGCCCAGGCCCTGCTCGTACCGCACGACTTCGTCGACCGCCGCCAGTACCTCCACGCCCGGCGCACGCTGAGCCGGCTGCTGGAGCTCGGCACCGTCCCGATCATCAACGAGAACGACGCCATCGCCAGCGACGAGGCCCGGTATGGCGACAACGACCGGCTCGCCGCGCTGTTGGCCCACAACATCGGCGCCGCCGTGCTGGTGCTGTTGACCGACCTCGACGGGCTGTTCACGGCCGACCCTCGCCTCGGGGGTGACGACGCCGTGCTGATCGAGCGGGTGACGACCGACGACCCGTTGCTGTCGATCGCTGCCGGGCACGGCGGCAGCGGGCGGGGGAGCGGGGGGATGGCGTCGAAGCTGGAGGCAGCCCGCATCGCCTCGTGGTCGGGCGTGCGGACGGTGATCGCCAACGCCGCCCGGGCCGACGTGCTGATCGACGCCGTCGGCAACCGATCGGTCGGTACCAGCTTCGACGCCCATCGCCGCAAGCTCGGCGCCCGCAAGCTGTGGATCGCCTTCGCCGCCCGCGTCGCCGGCCGGGTGGCTGTCGACGATGGTGCCCGCCGGGCCCTCGTCGAACGAGGTACCAGCCTGCTGCCAGCCGGCGTCACCGACGTCGCCGGCCGCTTCGTGGCCGGGGACACCGTCGAGGTGGTCGGCCCCGACGACGTGCCGTTCGCCCGCGGCATGGTCTCGGTCGACCACACCGACCTGCGCAAAGCCGCCGGTCACCGCACGACGGACCTCCCCGCTGCCGTCGCCCACGAGGTCATCCACCGCGACGACCTCGTCCTCCTGCCCGGCTGACGCGGCCCCGGTCGGCGCCCCCGCCCAATCTGGGGAAGATCCGTCCCGCGACGCGACCTGGGGAAGATCAGTTCCGGAATCCGGAACTCATCGCCCCCAGATCGGCAGGCGTCCACCGGTCGACGGTGCGGCGGATGCGGGCCGCCGTCGCCGCCGGGTGGCGCACGATGTGGCGGTACGTCATGTGCGCGCAGAGCGGGGACACCGGGGCGGCCGCGGCGGGAATGCGTGATGACGGCGCGCAGCAGGGGTCGGGACGCACGAGCTTGGTGGTGATGACGTGCCCGGCGGCGGCGTCGACGGCCGCCGGCGCCAGCGCGCCGAGGTCACACATGGTGCGCAGGATGTTCGACGTCGGGATGCGCTCGCGCAGCAGCGGAGTCAGATCCTTGTGATC
>Ga0183260_10000590_pt1 | contig 30670 bp, 23 predicted proteins | sample AntDrymUQ4972206_2_FD_129768 | JGI IMG/M metagenome (GOLD analysis project Ga0183260, IMG submission 129768) | Polar desert sand microbial communities from Dry Valleys, Antarctica - metaG UQ497 (22.06) (version 2) (version 2) | ecosystem: Environmental > Terrestrial > Soil > Desert | place...
AGTCGATCGGCGAGCCGCTCGAGTGCCTCGCGCTCGCGCTTCTGCTGTTCGGCCTCGATCAGCGGCCGAGCGGCCTCGCGGAGATCCTCGGGCGAGCTGCTCTCGACGTCGACTTCCAGGCGCCCGGCGAGCCGCTCGCCGAGGTAGGGATGCAGCGAGCCCTCGAGCTCCGCGACGACGTCTGGCGGGCCGCCGACAACCAGGTGGTCGAAACTCACGGTCTGGAAGCTGCGAAAGAGCAGCTCAGCCGCGTGCTTGACGTGATCGCTGACCTCGGCGTCGGCGGAGTGCTGGTCGCGCGCCTGCGACGCGCCGCTACCCCCCGCCACGGCGCTCCCCAGCCGCTCGCGGAACGCCTCCACCTCGCGCAGCCGGTCGCCTGTCCCACGCAGCAGCCGGCCGCCGCCGCGCGTCACGAGCACGAGTGCCCAGCTGTCTTCGTCGGCGAGCGTCGCCAGCGGCTCGACGAACGGTGAATCGTCGATCGCAACCCGCGACTCGACCGGTCGCGGCAGCTTGATCGTCTCGAAGAGATCTGCCTGGGTGGCGCAGAAGACAGCCAGGGCGCCTGCGCCGCCGGCGTCAAAGTCTGGACCCGCGAGGAATCCGGAGACCCTGTCGAGGTCGCCGCGCAGCGCAGCGGTGTCGTCGTGAGAGAGGTCCTCGTCGTCGATTTGCCGCTGCGCCTCGTCGACGAGCGACCGCACGGCGCTGCTGCGGGTCTCAGCCGTCGCGTACTCGGAGGGGTCGAGATTGAGAAAGACGCTCAGCACCTTGCCGTGCTCGAGTCGCAGCTCCGCGAGGCGGCGCAACAGGCCGGCGTTCAGCTCATTCACTTGCATGCGCGCAAAGGTACTAGGGAAGGGTGCGCCTCGCACTGGTTGAGCCGCGTCGCTGACGGGGGCGCTGGGACCCAAGACAGCAAAGCCCCGCTTTGCGGGGCTCTCGACGCTGTCGTCCTCACGAACCTCAGGCTATCTGAGCCATTCGCCGACTGCGAGACTGCTCGCCGGAGCCTCCAACTCGGAGCCCCCGGCTCGCTGCCCGCTACTCGGTATCCACCGAGTCTGCATCCTCTGGGCCGGAGTCCCCGGAGTCGGGGTCCGCTGAGTCGGAGCGATTGTCGCGGCGGATACCCCTCATTGTGCTGTGGAAGGTCGCCAAGGCGGCGCGGACCTTTTTGCGGAACGTCCGTCGGACGGCCTCGCGTCGCGCGTGGAGACTCTCCTTCGTCTCGTGGAACGCCGCGCGGGCGGTCATGCAGACTTGCTCGTCGCCGCTCTCGCGCGCGGCTGCGCAGACCTCCTCGGCCTTCTGCAGCGCGCTCTTGAACTCGGTGCGGATGGCGTGCTTCGCTGCGTCGCGCTCCGCCTTGGCGGCGAGGAAGCTCGCCCTGAGTTCCGCACAGGCGCGCTTGATGGCGGCGCGGACATCGTTTGACGCCGCTTTTCGAGTGGACCTGGCGACGTTGCCGCAGGCACGCGCCTTGCCGCGCTTGTTCGCCTCGTGCTTCCTCGTCGCTTGTTCGTGAACACGCTCGCTGGTCCGTCGATCGGCGCGTTCGCCACCGGGACGCTCACCTGTCGCCGCTACTGGCGCAGCCAGCAGAAGTGACGCTGCGAGGGGAAGGACGACGTGTTGCAAGCTTGGGCGGCGCATGTGATTCCCTTCTTATGCGGACGGGGCGTCCGCTATCGGCTCCTATCCGTGGGGATCGGTTCGTCCTGCACAGGTCATGAGCGATGCGCCGAAAGGTGGACGAAAGGCGAATCGGGCGCTGTTAGGAACCGCACCACGTCGGCACCGTCTGCCTCGAGCGCGGCGGCATCCTCGCGGGCGAGCGGGTCGAACGGATCAAGCACGACGTCAGTTCCCGCCATGCTCCAGGTCGCGGCGGCACGCCCGCGGACCAATGCGAATGGCCGAAAGAGGCCATTGACGGTGACCACACCTTCCTGCGAGTCAAGCAGCGGCTGGCGCGAGCGCCAGCCCAACAGAAGCGGTTCGAACGCTCCGAGCAGTCGCGGCGGAGGCAGCTCGGCGGCGGGCGCCCGCGCGTACAGATCGACAAGGCCGTCATCGCGTTGCGCAAGCTCGGAGGCGATCGCCTCCAGCCCGGCTCGGGCGTCGCGCAGGGGGAGGCCGGCCCACCTGGCGAGGTCGCGGTCATCGGCGGGGCCGTGGCCGGCGAGGTAGCGACGCGCGAGCTCGGCCAAGGCTGCTTCGCGGTCGACCGGCGCCGCCGCGCCGAGCCAATCCCGGACGAGCACGTACGCCTGGTCGCGCCCGATCATCGGGCCGCGCACCGTCAGACCGCGAAGGCTGGCGAGCATCAGAATGTGGACCAGCGCTTGGCGCTCGGTGCGTACTCCCGCCGCCGCGATCCGCTCGCGCAGCTGCGCCCGGGTGAGCGGTCCCGCGTCGCCAAGCGAGTGCACGATGACGGCGACGCCGCGCTCGGCGGCGTCCGCTGAGACGCCCTCCTGCGCCAATCGTCGGGCATTGGCCGTGAAAAGCGGCGGGGTGGTCAGGGCGTGCAGCCACGGGTAGTCCTCGCTGCGCACGAGATGCAGGGTGCCGCGATTCAGCCAGCTGATCAGCATCGACCGATCTGTGCTGAGTGCCCGGTCGACGTCGGTCACCGATCGGCCGCGCGTCCGTGCGCGAACCGTCAACCGCGCCCCGCGCGGATCCTGGGCTTGGATCGCCAGCAGTCGCTCGGCAACGGCGACCGGACTGGACGCGGGCTCGCCCGAGAGCAGCTGCGCCGTGAGGCGGTCGGCGATCATCGGTCATCTAGCGCCGGGCCGCGACTATCCCCGGCTGCGGCTCACGACCTCGACGTTGTTGCCGTCGGGGTCGAGGACGAACGCGCTGTAGTCGCCCGCCCCGTAGACGGGCCGCTCGCCAGCTGCGCCGTTGTCCGTGTAGCCGGCCTCCACTGCCGCGCGGTGGAAGGCGTCGACGGTCGCGTCCTCGGTTGCGGGAAAGGCCATCTGAACGTGCTCGGTCGCCTCGCCGGCGACGACGGAGAAGGAGCCGTGGCCGCCAACGAACTGCGCGCGCTCGCGGGTATGCATCTTCAGGTGGAAGCCGGCGTGGGGCGCGACCGTCTCGTAGAAGCGCCGCGCCGCCGCAACGTCGGCGACGCGGATCCAGAGGTGATCGATCACGCCGCCGGTCCGCAATATGCCGTGGTGGACGGCCTCGGCGCTGTTGCCATCGGGATCAAGCAGGAAGGCGCCGTAATAGTCGTCGCGGTACTGCGGACGTGGACCGGGCGGGCCGTCATCGCGGTAGCCGCCATTGATCGCGACACGCCAGAAGCTATCCACGCGCTGGCGCGACGGCGCGGCGAATCCGACGTGCAGATGTCGCGTCACCGGCTTGTCGTCGGCCGCGGCCGCGAGCGAGAAGTCTCCCCATGTCGCGGCGTGCTCGTCGCTGCCAGTCCGCTCGACGCCGAGCGTGCGCAGGACTGTCGCGTAGAAGCGCTCCGAAGCCTGGCGGTCCGAGACGCGGATCGTCACATGGTCGAACACGCGACGACTATCTCAGATGCGCCGGCGCGTCTCAGGCGGCGATCTGAGTTCGCACCGTTGCAGTGATCACCGCGCGCAGCCGGTCGGGCGCGTCCGTGAAGATCCCGTCGACCCCCAACTCGACAAGGCGCTTCATCTCCGCTCGGTCGTTCACCGTGTAGGGCTGGACCGTCAGCCCGCACGCGTGTGCGGCCAGCACTACCGACGCATTTACCGACGCGGAGCTGGGACCGATGCCGTTGGCGTAGCTGGCGATCCGCGCGGTGCTGCGGCGCAGCGCGCCAGGACGCGCGCCAGGACGGTAGAGCGCCACACGCGGCAGCGAGCGATCGAGCCAGCAGATGCGCCGCAGGCTCAGCCGGTCGAACGACTGGACCGTGACCTGCTCGAGCAGGGCGTGGCGCCAGATCGCGTCCACGAGCGTGCGCTCGGCGTCGGGGCGCGCGTCCTTGATCTCGATCCAGTAGCGCGTCCCGGCGCCGTACCGTGCGAACACGTCGTCGAGCGCGAGCGGCGTTACCGACTCGTCGAGGGCCTCGAGGTCCCGTCGCGTCAGCGCGGCGATTCGACGCGGGTCGCCGGCCGTCCGCTCGAGCGTCGCGTCGTGCAGCACGACGAGCTCCCCATCAAGGGTCTCACGGAGGTCGAGCTCGATTGCGTTGGCGCCCATCGCGAGGGCGAGGTCGTAGGCGGCAAAGTTGTGCTCGGGCGCGTACGCCGATGCGCCGCGATGGGCGATGACCGAGACGTGGGGCGCATACATCGATCGATAGCTCAGCGGTCGCGTGCCCGGCGATGGTTTCGCGCTGGTGACAATGCTGTGACGTTTTGGTGAAGGAGGTGTCGAGCCAGCTCGCGGCAAAGCCGCTGGCTACCCTGAGTCGATGACGGACGAGCATGGCTTCCCGTTCGAGCGGCTCGACTTCCTGTACATGCCAAGCGGTGACGTCGCTGCGGACCTCTAGCCGGATATCGGATCAGCGTGCCGGATTGACCTCAGACCGACGCGTGCGCGAGGCTTGACGCCTTCTCGATCGCGAATGACTTGCGCAGGTAGAAGAACCAGGTAATCCCGGCGAAGACGGCGTAGGAGGCAAGGAACACCCAGAGCGCGGGGGTCGACCAGTCGGCGTGTGCCTGCGCGACCGCGAGCTTCTCCGCCGGGGTCTCGGCCGCCTTGACGAGGGCGCCGACGCCGAGGCTCGCCTGGCGGAAGATCACCTGGATCAGGAAGCCGCCGAAGGCGCCGATCGCGCCGGCGATCCCGATCACCGCTGCCGCCTGGCGCTTGAAGTCGAGCATCGTCTCCTTCGGATCAAGGCCCTGCTCCTCGGCCTCCTTGCGCCCGAGCGCGCTGAAGATGCTCGGGATCATCCGGTAGGTGGATCCGTTGCCCATCCCGGCCAACAGGAAGATCACCATGAACGACCCGAAGAAGATCGTGAAGCTGTGCTCCTGGACGCCGACGATCGCCGTCGCCGTGAAAGCGCCCATCGCCATAAAGACGGCCAGCGTGACCCTGGCGCCACCGACCTTGTCCGAGAGCCAGCCTCCGAATGGCCGGGCGATCGAGCCGATCAGCGCGCCGACGAAGCCGAGCCCGGCTAGGTAGGTGGCGATGAACGGGTGGGCGGCGAGGAACTCCGGAAAGGTGTTCTTGATCACCAGCGGCAGCGCGAAGGCGTAGCCGATGAACGACCCGAACGTCCCAATGTAGAGAAGCGACATGACCCACGTCTGGCCGTGGCGAAGCGAGCGGACGTACGATCTCCCGTCGGACTTGGCCTGGGTCAGGCTGTCCATGTAGAACCAGGCGCCGACAATCGCGATCGCGATCAGGGGCAGCCAGATCAGGCCGGCGTAGGAGAGGTGGACCTCGTGCTTGGGCAGCTTCACGGCGGCGGTCGGGACGCCGACGATGATCACCAGCGGCACCGCCAGCTGGGCAACGGCGACGCCGAGGTTGCCTCCGGCCGCGTTCAGGCCGAGCGCGAAGCCCTTCCTGCGCTCGGGGTAGAAGAACGAGATGTTCGCCATCGACGAGGAGAAATTGCCGCCGCCGAACCCGGCGGTGGCCGCGCAGGCGAGCAGCACCCAGAGCTGGGTGGTGTGGCTCTGCGCCGCCAGCCAGCCGCTTGGTACCACGACTGCGAGCAGCGTCACCGGGATCAACAGCAGCGAAGCGCTGACGCCGGTCCACGCCCTGCCGCCGAAGCGCGGCACCGCGAACGTGTATGGAATCCGCAAAGTCGAGCCGACCAGGTTGGGAATGGCGACGAGCCAGAACTGCTCTGGCAGCGACAGGGTGAAGCCAGCGTTGCCCAGATTGATCACGACGATCGTCCAGAGCACCCAGACGCTGAAGCCGAGGTGCTCGGCGAAGATCGACAGCATCAGGTTCTTGCGGGCGATCGCCTTGCCCGAGCGCTCCCAGAACTGCTCGTTCTCGGGCTCCCAGTGGTCGATCCAGCGTCCCCTACGCGTCTGTCCGATCGCCTTGCCGTCAGCCGTCGCAGCGGCGATCGTTGCCTCCATCGTCTTGCCGTCAGATGCCGCAGGGGCGCTTGGGGCATCCAGCGTCGTGCTCATCGGACCTCCTGAGATCGGGGTAGCTGTTCGGGGCTGGGGCGGCTTCTAAGCGGCATTCGACGCGGCATTCGACGCGGCATTCAACGGAAGGCGCAAGCAGGCCGTATCGCGTTGAGCGCATCTTGCGTGTGGCCAGGCGCTCGCGCAATCGCCCGGCTGTCGAAAAGAGGTCAGGAATTCTCGACTGGCTGGCGAACTGCCGCGACCGACTCCCGAAGCCGGTACGGCGCAGGGGAGAGTCTCTCCAGCAGGGCGTAGGGATGGTGTCGAAGCAGCTCCGCGAGAGCCGGACGCGCACCGAGATCGTGCTCGCTGGAGCTGAGGACGTCACGCCAGCGACAAGCCGCCGGAGCGGGCAGCTCGAGCCGGGCGCCCTCCCATCCTGGACGCAGCGCGACGACGACGAGGACCGAGTTCCCACGCATGTAGGCGCAGATCTCGCGCGGCGCGGTGAGCGGGAGGTATCCGTCGCTGAAGGCCTCCGGCGTGCGGGCACGCAGCTCGAGTGCGCGCGCGATCACGAAGAGCTTCATCGTCGCGCGCGTCGGGGGTGCGCCCGCGAGCAGCTCGGCGAGCGCCCGCCGCCGCCGCTCCCAGTCGATCGGCCGGCGGTTGTCGGGATCGACCAACGCCAGCGCCTCGAGCTCGTCGCCCTGGTAGATGTCAGGCACGCCGGGCGCGGTCAGCTTGAGCACGAGCTGCCCGAGCGCCGCTTGCTCGCCGGCGCGCGCCACCCGCTCGGCGAACGGAGCGAAGTCGGCGAGGAACGGCTCGTGCTGGTGGAGGCGCCGGCAGAAGGCCGCGACGGCACGCTCGTGGGCGTCGTTGGGATTCGCCCAGCTGGAGTTCAGCTTGGCCTCGCGCAGGGCTTTCTCGACGTAGGCCTCCAGCCGCTCCGGCTCGATCGGCCAGGTCCCCGCGAGCGTCTGGTAGATCAGGTACTCCTCGTTGTCGTCGGGGGCGCCGCCGACTCGCAGTGGACGATTGAGCTCGCGCCAGCGCATGACGTGGGTGCGCCACTCGTCCGCCATCCCGGCGAGCGCGCTGATGCGCGCGCGTGTGTCGGCGCTTCGCTTCGTGTCGTGGGTCTGTGTGACCAGCAGCCCGCGCGGGAACCGTCGCGCGCGCTCGGCGTTGCCGGCGTGGAAGTCGTCGACGCTGACGGCGAAGCGCGCGGGGTCGCCGCCGACCTCGTTCAGCGCGAGCAGGCGGTTGTAGCGGTAGAACGCGGTGTCCTCGACGCCCTTGGCCATCACCGCCGGCGTCGTCTGCTGGAAGCGCCTGACGAACGCATCGTGGCCGCGCTCCTCGAGCAGCAGCACCCTCGCGAGCCGGTCGCCGATGGTCGCCGCGGCCACCGCCTGGCGGTCTGCGGGGTCGACCTCGCCGCGTCCCGGCCGCACGTAGCTGCGGTAGACCGGCAGCGACGCGACCGCCTCCGCCAGGCCGGGGGCGTCGTGGAGCCGGCGCAGTCGATCGAGCTCCGCGGCGAAGGTGGTTTGCAGCTGCTCGCGCTTCGCCTCGGCGGCGATCTCCCCGTACGAGCGCCGCTCGCCGGTGAGCTCGCGATAGAGCTCGGTCAGCGGACGCTCGCCGGCCGGATCGATGAAGAGGGCGGTCAGCTCGGCGAGGAACTCGTAGCCGGTCGTCCCCTCGACCGGCCACTCGCGCAGCGATTCGCCCGGCTCGAGGATCTTCTCGACCCACACGCGCTCGACCCCCGCGGCGCGCAGGCGCTCGAGATACTCCGCCGGATCGGCAAGGCCGTCGGGGTGATCGACGCGCACGCCGTCGACGATCCCTGCGGCGACGAGGTCGATCAGCAGGCGCTGGGTCGTCTCGAAGACTTCGGGATCCTCGACGCGCACCCCCGCCAGGTGGTCGATGTCGAAGAAGCGCCGGTGGCGGCCGGTGTCGGGGTCGATGTCGAAGAACCGCGTCCGCAGATCGGGGTCGCGCCACCAGGGGTTCTCGTCGCTTGTCGCCATGTGGTTCGGGACGACGTCGAGGATCAGGCCGAGGCCCGCCTCGGCGAGCTCGCGGAGCGCGGCCTCGCCGCCGAGCGCCGCCGAGATCCGCGTCGGGTCGACGACGTCATAGCCGTGTGTCGATCCGGCTCGAGCCTCGAAGCACGGCGACAGGTAGAGGTGGCTGACACCGAGGTCCTTCAGGTAGGGCACGAGCGCTTGCGCCTCGGCGAGGCCAAACCCGGGCCCGAGCTGGAGCCGGTAGGTGGCGCGCAGTTCGGTCATTCGACGCGCCGCAGCACGATCAGCGATCGTGCCGGGGCGGCGAGGCACTCACCGGCCGCGAAGGCCTGGGCTCCGGCGGCCACCTCGGGCGCCGCGGTCGAGAGCTCGAGCTCCCAGGACTCGCCCAGCCCGAGCATCGGCAGGGTGAAGTCGAGCTCCTCGTGATGCGCGTTGAAGATCAGGAAGAACGAGGTGTCCTCGATCGGCTCGCCGTGCTCGGTCCGCGTCAGGATCTCGCGCCCGTTCAGGAAGACACCCAGCGCCGGCATGTCGGAGCGGCTCCAGTCGGTCGCGGCCATGCTGTCGCCGTCGGAGCGAAACCAGGAGACGTCCGGCAGTCCTGACCCACGCTGCTCGCGACCGGTCAGAAAGCGATCGCGGCGCAGCACCGGGTGGCGTCTGCGCAGGCGGATCAGGCGACAGGTGAAGTCGAGCAGCTCTCGCTGGCGGTCGTCGCGCTCCCAGTCGCACCAGCTGATCTCGTTGTCCTGGCACCACGGGTTGTTGTTGCCGCGCTGCGTTCGTCCCGCCTCATCGCCGCCGACGAGCATCGGCACGCCGTGCGAGAGGAACAGGGTGGCGAGGAGGTTGCGCTGCTGGCGAGCGCGCAGGGCGAGCACGGCGGGGTCGTCGGTCGGCCCCTCGACGCCGCAGTTCCAACTGCGGTTGTCGCTCGCGCCGTCGCGGTTGCCCTCCATGTTCTCCTCGTTGTGCTTCTCGTTGTAGGAGACGAGGTCGGCGAGCGTGAAGCCGTCGTGGGCGGTGATGAAGTTGACCGAGGCGTACGGAGTGCGCCCGTCCGCCTCGTAGAGGTCGGCGGAGCCGGTAAAGCGCTGGGCGAAGTCGCCGACGGTCGAGCGCCCGCGCCAGAAGTCGCGCATGACGTCGCGGTAGCGGTCGTTCCACTCGGTCCAGCCGATCGGGAAGTTGCCGACCTGGTAGCCACCCGGGCCGACGTCCCATGGCTCGGCGATCAGCTTCACCTGCGAGAGGACGGGGTCCTGGTGGATCGTGTCGAAGAACGAGGAGAGTCGATCGACGTCGTAGAGCTCGCGCGCGAGCGCGGCCGCCAGGTCAAAGCGAAAGCCGTCGACGTGGCACTCCGAGACCCAGTAGCGCAGCGAGTCCATGATCAGCCGCAGCACGCTCGACTCGAGCGGGTTGAGACTGTTGCCCGTCCCCGTGAAGTCCATGTAGTGGCGGGGATCGTCCGGCATCAGGCGGTAGTAGGCGGCGTTGTCGATGCCCTTGAACGACAGCATCGGTCCGAGGTGGTTGCCCTCGGCAGTGTGGTTGTAGACGACATCGAGGATCACCTCGATGCCGGCGCCGTGAAGTGCCTTGACCATCGCCTTGAACTCGGTCACCTGGCCGCCGCGCCATCCCGAGGCGGCGTAGAGAGCGTGCGGCGCGAGAAATCCGATCGAGCTGTAGCCCCAGTAGTTCGTCAACCCGCGCGCCGGTAGGAAGCTCTCCTCGGCGATGTGGTGGACCGGCATCAGCTCCACCGCGGTCACACCGAGCGACACGAGGTACTCGACCACGGGGTCGGAGCCGAGTCCTGCGTAGCTGCCGCGTAGCTCGTCAGGGACGTCGGGATGACGCATCGTGAGGCCCCTGACGTGCGTCTCGTAGATGATCGTCTCGCCCCAGGGCGTCGCCGGATGGCGGTCGTCCCCCCAGTCGAAGCGGGGATCGATGACGACGCACTTCGGGATCGCCGCGGCGTCGTCGGCGCCGTCGCGGCGCAGATCGGCGTCCGCGCGACGGCTCGGCCGGTACGGGAACGCATTTCCCCTGTCCCAGCGAATGCGGCCGTCGATTGCCTTGGCGTAGGGATCGATCAGCAGCTTGGCCGGGTTGAAGCGGGCGCCTGAGCGCGGGTCATAGGGGCCGTGGACGCGGTAGCCGTAGCGCTGTCCCGGCGCTACGCCGGGGAGGTAGCAGTGCCAGGCGTGACCCGTGCGGGCGTAGACCTCGACGCGGGTCTCGCGGTCGTCGTCGTCGAAGAGGCAGAGCTCGACGCGCTCGGCGCGCTCGGAGAAGAGCGAGAAGTTTGTGCCTTCGCCGTCCCAGCTCGGACCGTGCGGGAAGGGGCTGCCGGGCCAGACGCCTGTCATCGGACGACCGCGCCCGACAGGGCAGGGAGCGATAGATGGCCGTCGGTGAGCTCGGCGCTCGCCGTCGCGAGGACGATCTCGCTGCCCTCGATCGCGATCCGCGACTCGCTCCGGGCGAAGTTGCAGACGAGCTCGACGCCGTCGCGGCCAACTCGCAGCGAGCGCGCGTCCTCGTCGAAGGCGGTGCGGACCTCGCGCCCGACGAGCTCGGAGCGCAGCTGCAACAGGCTCGCGTAGAGCGCGCGCAGCCCCGGATCCTCCTCACGGCTCAGTTTCGAGGTCTGAAATGTCAGCTCCGCCTGAGGATCGGGAAGCTCACGATCGAAGCTCGCGAACGAGGCGAACTCGCGCCGGCGTCCCTCGCGCGTGGCCGTCGCGATCTCGGCGTCGATGTGGTCGCTGAAGAACTGGAACGGCCGCGGCTCGCCGTACTCCTCGCCCATGAAGAGCAGCGGCGTGAACGGCGAGAGCAGCGTGCAGAACGCGGCCAGCCGGCGCGCATCGTCCGGCAGGCGATCGCCGAACGCGCGGTTGCCGACCTGGTCGTGATTCTGACTGAAGACGACGAACTGTTCGGGCGCGCGGTCGAGCGCGGGAGCGCCGAAGCGGCGGCGGCGAAGCTCGGAGTAGTCGCCGTCGTGGACGAACGGACGGATGTAGGCCTTGGCGAGGTCGGCGATGCGGCCGAAGTCTGCGTAGTAGCCGTCGCGATCGCCGGTCAGGAGTACGCGCAGCGCGTGGTGGAAGTCATCCGCCCACTGCGCATCGGTGCCGTAGCCGCCAAGCTCAACCGGGCGGATCACGCGCGGATCGTTGAGGGCAGACTCGGCGATCACGAGCGCCTGCGGATTGACCGCGCGGACGCGCTCGGCCAGCTGCGCCAGCAGGTGGCGCGCGCTCGAGTCGAGGATCGCGTGAACCGCATCGAGGCGAAGGCCGTCGATGCGGTAGTCGCCGACCCACTGGCAGGCACTCTGGATCACCCACTCGCGCACCGGGTCGCAGTCGGGCCCGTCGTAGTTGAGCCCGACGCCCCAGAAGGTCTCGTGGCGGTCGCTGTGGTACGGCCCGAAGGCCTCGACCGCCTTCATGCCCGACGCGCCCAAGTGGTTGTAGACGACGTCGAGGATCACGCCGAGTCCCTCGGCGTGAGCGGCGTCGACCAACGCCGCGAGCCCGGCAGGCCCGCCATAAGGGCCAAAGGGCGCCGAGAGGTAGACGCCGTCGTAGCCCCAACCGCGCTGACCAGGCCATTCGGCGATCGGCATCAGCTCGATTGCCGTCACCCCGAGCTCGCGCAGGGCGCGCAGGTGAGGGATCGCCCCTTCGAACGTGCCCGCCTCGCTGAAGGCTCCTATGTGGAGCTCGTAGATGACGAGCTCGCCCAGTGCGAGGCCCGGCCAGCCGCCCGCGCTCCAACGGAGCGCGCCCGCGTCGACGACACGCGAGGGACCACGGATCCCCGCCGGCTGCCAGCGCGAGCTCGGGTCGGGCAGTGCCTGGCCGTCGACGAGATAGACATAGTCGTCGCCCGCCGCCGCGTCCGGCAGATGTCTCTCGTAGACGCCGTGGCCGATCGCTGTCAGCTCGTGGTCGCGCCCCCCGGTCCTGAGCGCAAGCGCGCTCGCGCGCGGCGCCCAGACACGAAACTCGACGCCGCCGCCGGCGAGCGGAAAGGCGCCCAGCGCCAGCTCCCACGGGTACTCGGCGCCATCCATCGTCGCGATGCTAGGAGCGTGGCTGGGCAGCGGGGACGAGCCAGACGACGGCAAGCGGTGGCAACGTGATCTCGGCCGAGAACGACTGCTCGTGCCAGGGCAACGGCTTGGCGGCGATCACTCCGAGGTTGCCGACGTCCGAGCCGCCGTAGAACTGCGAGTCGGAGTTGAGCAGCTCACGCCACTCGCCCGATCGCGGCAGGCCGATTCGGTAGCGCGTCCGCGGGACCGGAGACAGGTTCGCCGCGCAGACGAGCAGGCGCTCGCCGTCGCGCGAGGCGCGCACGAACGCGAGCACGTTGGCGTCGGCGTCGTTGGGCTCGAGCCAGCGGAATCCGGCGGGCTCGGAATCGAGCTCGTAGAGAGCGGGCTCGGCGCGCAGGTGGCGGTTCAAGTCGCGCACCAGGGTCTGGACGCCGGCGTTCTCGGGCCGTTCGAGCAGCTGCCACTCGAGCGAGCGCTCGTGGCTCCACTCGGCCTCCTGTGCAAGCTCACCGCCCATGAAGAGCAGCTTCTTGCCGGGATGGGCCCACATGTAGGCGTAGAGGCAGCGGAGGTTCGCGAGCTTCTGCCAGCGGTCGCCGGCCATCTTGCCGTAGAGCGAGCCCTTGCCGTGGACGACCTCATCGTGCGAGAGCGGCAGGATGAAGTTCTCCGAGAACGCATACATCAGGCTGAAGGTGAGCTGGTGGTGGTGGTAGCGGCGGTAGACCGGGTCGGCCTGGAAGTAGCCGAGCGTGTCGTGCATCCAGCCCATGTTCCACTTGAAGCCGAAGCCAAGCCCGCCGAGATATGTAGGGCGCGAGACCCCCGGCCAGGCGGTCGACTCCTCCGCCGCCGAGATCGTTCCCGGCTCGCGCGCGTGCAGGACCTCGTTCAGCTGTTTGAGGAAGCTGACGGCATCCAGGTCCTCGTTGCCGCCGAACTCGTTCGCCTGCCACTCGCCCTCCTTGCGCGAGTAGTCGAGGTAGAGCATCGAGGCGACCGCATCGACGCGGATGCCGTCGACGTGGAACTCACGCGCCCAGTACAGAGCGCTCGCCAGCAGGAAGTTGCGCACCTCGTTGCGCCCGTAGTTGAAGACGAGCGTGTCCCAATCGGGATGGAGCCCGCGGCGCGGGTCGTCGTGCTCGTAGAGCGCCGAGCCGTCGAACCGGGCGAGCGCGAAGTCGTCGCGCGGAAAGTGCGCCGGGACCCAGTCGAGGATCACTCCGAGGTCGTGTTGGTGGAGGCAGTCGACGAAGGCGCGGAAGTCATCGGGCGTGCCGAAGCGCGAGGTCGGAGCGAAGTAACCGGTCGTCTGGTACCCCCAGGAGCCAGAGAATGGATGCTCGGTCACCGGCATCAGCTCCAAGTGGGTGAAGCCGAGGTCGTGCGCGTAGGCCGCCAGCTCGTCGGCCAGCTGCCGGTAGTTGACCGCGTCGGGCCCCTCGGTTGCGCCGCCGCGCCAGGAGCCGAGATGGACCTCGTAGATCGAGACCGGCCGAGCGTGAGGCTCGGCGCGCTGGCGGCGCTCCATCCAGGCGCCGTCGCTCCAGCGATGGGTCGAGCTGTTGACGACCGAGGCGGTGAGCGGCGGGCGCTCTGTCTCGAAGGCGAACGGATCGGCCTTCAGGCGTATCTCGCTGCCCTGGGTGAGGATCTCGTACTTGTAGCGGGCACCGGCCGCGATGCCCGGCAGGAAGATCTCCCAGATCCCGGAGGCGCCCAGCGAGCGCATCGGGTTGAGCCGCCCGTCCCAGCTGTTGAAGTCCCCTACGACGCTGACCGCACGCGCCGCCGGCGCCCAGACCGCGAATGACGTGCCGGCGACGCGATCGACCTCGCGCACGTGCGCACCAAGCTTCTCGTAGATCTCCTCGTGGCGGCCCTCGGCGGCCAGATGCACGTCGAGCTCACCGAACGTCGGCGCGAACGAGTAGGGGTCGGGCAGCGTGAAGGTGTTGCCGTCGCCATAGCTCACTTCGAGCTCGTAGCGCAGCGGTAGGCTCGCGCCCGCCAGCGTGCCCTCGAAGAACCCGGCGGCATCTCGTTGGTCGAGCTCGATCCGCTCGCCGTCGTCAATGCGCGCGACGACCCGCATGGCGGCGGGGCGAAAGGCCCGCAGTGCGACGCCGCCAGCGACCGGATGGGCGCCGAGGATGTGGTGCGGGTCGGGGTGCTCGCGTCTTACGATCCGCGCGATCTCGGCGGTGAGCGTCACGCGGCAGCCGGCTCTTCGAGCAGGCGCACGATGCCCGCGACCGGGATCTTCACCCAGTCGGGTCGGTTGTTCAACTCATAGCGCAGCTCGTAGACCGCCTTCTCGAGCTCGAACACCGCCAGCAGGTGCTCGGTCGCCTGGCGACCGGGTGGAAGCAGGCTGGCGTCGATCGAGCCGAGGTAGGCATCGAGAAAGGCACCTCTGGCGCTCATCTCCCAGTCGAGCGGTGCCGGCAGGTCGTGTAGGAGGGCAGAGTTCGAGGCGGCGTACGCGAACGAGCGCAGCATCCCCGCGACATCGCGCAGCGGGGATCGCTTGCGCCGGCGATCGGAGATCGCTCGTGCCGGCTCGCCCTCGAAGTCGATGATCACCCAGCCGCGGTCGGTCAGAAGCGCCTGCCCCAGGTGGTAGTCGCCGTGGTGGCGGATCACCCGCCCGGCCCGCCCGGAGGGGGGAAGGCTGCGCAACCGCTGGCGGACGTCCTCGCTGCGGCGCCGGATCGGCTCGAGCACATCATCCTCGGGGAGCTCGCCAAAGATCTGCTCGATCTGCTCGTCGACCGTGGCGGTGATCAGCGCAAGCGACTCGTGGCTCAGATCCTTGGGCGCGAAAGCCGGGTCGATCGAGTCGGACGCGAGCGCGTTGTGGAGCTCGGCGGTCACCTCACCAAGCTCGCCAGCGCGGCTGATGAAGCGGCCGGGGTCGACGGCAAGATCCTCGAGGGCAAGCTCCCAGCCGTCGCGGGCGCCCGGCAGGAACTCTTGGAGCAATGCCAGCGTCGCGTCCATCAGCCGGCCGGAGTACTCGTACCAGCCGATCAGCGCGGCAGCGTGCGGGAACGACCGTGCGCCGAGGAAGCTGAGGATCTCGAGCTCTGGATTGATGCCCGGCTCGAGCCGCCGGTAGATCTTCAGCAGCAGCTCGTCGTCGAAGACGATCGAGCTGTTCGACTGCTCGACGCCGATCGGGCGCAGTGCCCGCGCCGCACCACCACCACCACTACTACTACCCGCGGCGACGTGGAAGTCGGTGCGGGCGCTCGGGCGCTCGATCGACGCCTCCGCTCGCATCAACTCGACTAGCTCACGCGCGGCGTCGGGGTCGACCAGCGCGTCATAGACGGTCCATCCGTCGACGTCCGCGATGACGCCCTCGGTCCAGCCGTCGCTACTTGGACGAAGCCCCAGCGGCAGCTGATAGAGCTCGTGCGTGCCCCGGTTGAAGCGGGCCTCGATCAGCGCGGCGACGACCAGCGGATGCTCGGACGGCAGCGGAACCGCGTCGACGACGCTGAGGTGCGCGACCTCACGCGACTTCGATGCGAACCAGCGCTGACGCCGGATGAACTCGCACAACGTCGACTCGTCGAGGAACGAGAGGTCACCGGCGGCGACTGCGGCAGCGACGTCAGTCATCGGCAGGGTCGGTGAGCTCGAACCAGAAGAAGGCCCGCGGGCCGAAGGTCAACAGGTAGGGCAGCTCGCCGATCCGTGGGAAGCGGGTGCGCCCGAACATCTCCACGGGGACCCTACCTTCATACGCCGAGAGGTCGAGCTCGACGGCCTGCGCGGAGCGGGCGAGGTTGTGGACGCAGAGCATCGTGTCGTCCTCGTAGCGGCGGATGTGGGCGAAGATGTGCGGGTTCTCGGGTTCGATCGGCGCATAGGTCCCGAGCCCGAAGACCGGGTGCTCCTTGCGGAGAGCGATGAAGCGGTGGAGCCAGCGCAGCAGCGACGTCGGCGTGCGCAGCTGCGCCTCGACGTTGACGGCCTGATAGCCGTAGACCGGATCCATCAGTGGGGGCGCGTAGAGGGCGGCGAAGTCCGCGCGCGAGAACCCGCCGTTGCGGTCACCTGTCCATTGCATCGGGGTGCGCACGCCGTCGCGGTCGCCGAGGTAGACGTTGTCGCCCATGCCGATCTCGTCGCCGTAGTAGAGCACCGGGCTGCCCGGCAGCGAGAAGAGGATCGCGGTCATCAGCTCGATCTCCGGGCGGCCGTTGTCGAGCAACGAGGCGAGCCGGCGGCGGATGCCGACGTTCAGCTTCATCAGCGGCTCGCTGGCGTACTCGGCGTACATGTAGTCGCGCTCCTCGTCGGTGACCATCTCGAGCGTCAGCTCGTCGTGGTTGCGCAGGAACAGCCCCCACTGGCAGTTGTCCGGAATCGCCGGCGTCTGGCGCAAGATCTCGAGGATCGGGGCCGCCTCCTCTCGCCGCACCGCCATGAACATTCGTGGCATCACCGGGAAGTGGAACGCCATGTGGCACTCGTCGCCATCGCCGAAGTACTCGACCACGTCCGCCGGCCACTGGTTTGCCTCGGCCAGCAGGACACGGTCGGAGTACTGGTTGTCGATCTCCGCGCGCAGCCGCTTCAGGTAGGCATGCGTCTCAGGGAGGTTCTCGCAGTTTGTGCCGTCGCGCTCGAAGAGGTAGGGCACCGCATCCAGGCGGAAGCCGTCGAGGCCCAGATCGAGCCAGAAGCGCAGCGCCTCGAGCATCGCTTCCTGGACCTGCGGCTCGTCGTAGTTGAGGTCGGGCTGATGGTGGAAGAAGCGGTGCCAGTAGTAGGCGTCAGCCTCGAGGTCCCAGGTCCAGTTCGAGCTCTCGCTGTCGACGAAGATGATCCGCGTGTCCTCGTAGCGCGCCTTCGTCTTCGACCAGACGTACCAGTTGCGCTTGGGCGAGTCTGGACTCGAGCGGGCCTCCTGGAACCAGGGGTGCTCGATCGAGGTGTGGTTCATGACGAAGTCGGCGATCACCCGCATTCCGCGCTGGTGGGCCGCCTCGATGAAGGCCTGGACGTCCGCCACATCGCCGTACTCCGCTTGGAGGGTGAGGAAGTCGGCGATGTCATAGCCGCCATCGCGCAGCGGCGACTTGTACATCGGCAGCAGCCAGATGCAGTCGACGCCGAGCCACTCGAGGTAGTCCAGCTTCTCGATCAGCCCGCGGAAGTCGCCCGACCCGTCGCCGTTGCCGTCGTAGAAGCCGCGGATGTGGATCTCGTAGAAGACGGCGGTCTTGAACCAAAGCGGTTCGGCCTCGAACCAGCTCACCGCCTCGCTGGTCACGCGGTCGTGCGCGCGCGTCACGGGGCGTCGACCCGCAGGACGTGCGCCATCCGCTCGCGGGGGCCGAGCCGGACGTAGTTGCGGCCGATCCGCCAGTCGTAGCGCTCGCCGTCGAGCAGGTCGGTGACCGCGCAGACGGGAGGTAGCCCGAGCGACGCCGGCAGCACGGCGAGGCCCTGCTGTTCACGGTCGGGATCGATCGACACCACGCAGATCACGGCATTGCCCGGCGAGCGCTTCGTGTAGGCGATAAGGGCATCGTTCTCGGTCTCCAGGAAGGTGATGTTGTCGAGGCGCTGGAGAGCCGGGTTCGCGCGACGGATCGCGTTCAGGCTTGCGATCAGCGGTAGCAGAGGTCCGTCAAGCGAGCGCTGTTTGATCTCGTACTTCTCCGAGTCGAGGTACTCCTCGCTGCCCGTGTGTACGGGGACGTTCTCGCAGTGCTCGAACCCCGAGTAGATCCCGTAGGCCGGCGACAGCGTCGCGGCGAGCACGAGGCGCGCCTCGAAGGCGGGCCGGCCGCCATGCTGGAGATAGGCGTGGAGGATGTCCGGGGTGTTGGCAAAGAAGTTCGGACGGTAGTACTCCTGCATCCCCGAGCAGGCGAGCTCGGTGACGTACTCAGTTAGCTCGGCGCGCGAGTTCTTCCAGGTGAAGTAGGTGTAGGACTGGTTGAAGCCGACCTTCGCCAGCGCACGCATCATCGTCGTTCGGGTGAATGCCTCGGCGAGCATGATCACGTCGGGGTGGTGTCTGTGCACCCCCGCGATCAGCCACTGCCAGAACGGGAGCGGCTTGGTGTGGGGGTTGTCGACTCGGAAGATCTTGACGCCGTGGCTCACCCAGTGCAGGACGACGTCGAGCAGGGCCTGCCAGAGCGCCGGCCAGTCGTCGCTGTCGAAGTTGACGTTGTAGATGTCCTGATAGCGCTTGGGGGGGTTCTCGGCGTACTTGAGCGTCCCATCCGGGCGGCGGTGGAACCACTCAGGGTGCTCGCTGAGCCAGGGATGGTCGGCCGAGCACTGGATCGCGAAGTCGAGCGCGACGGCGACCCCTAGCTCGTCTGCACGCGCGACCATCCGATCGAAGTCCTCGAGCGTTCCGAGATCGGGATGGACCGCGCTGTGACCACCCTCAGCGGCGCCGATCGCCCACGGGCTTCCGGGGTCGTCCGGTCCCGCCACGAGCGAGTTGTTGGGGCCCTTGCGGTTCTTGACCCCGATCGGGTGGATCGGGGGCAGGTACAGGACATCGAAGCCGAGCCGGGCGATCTCCGGCAGCACGCGCTCGACCCCCGCGAAGCCGCCGAACGAGCGCGGGAAGAGCTCATACCACGAGCTGAAGCGCGCCAGCACCGGATCGACCTCGAGAGGGAGAGGCTCCGGCAGTGTCACGAGCCCCGCGCGGGCGCTGCTGCGCTCGACCGCCGCGAGCAGCTCGGGTCGCAGTACCGCGGCGTAGGCGGCCTCGTCATGCCCGGCCGCGGAACGCGCCTTCAGCGCGCGCCGCCCGCGCGAGCGGCGTGAGCCGGGCGCGGTGGCCGGCGCCGTGGTCTCTGCGGCGACCGGCGGCAGCGAGCGCAGGAAGGTCAGCGCTTGCTCGATCAGCTCGCGATCGTCGTCGCGCGCGCCGGTCTGGGCCTGCTCCAGCAGCACCGCTCCTTCCGAGAGCTCCCCGGCAAGATCGCGCTGGCCGGCCCGCAGCTTGCGCGCGAGCTCGTCGCACCAGGACGCGAAGGGGTCATGCCACGCCGCGATCGAATACGACCAGCGCCCGCAGGCGGTCACCTCGAAGGACCCGGTCCAGCGATCGCCGCCGACGGACGCGTCCACTCGAGCCATCGTGGACTCGGTCCAGCCGCTCGCCTCCGGCCCGCGGTGGCGCACGACCGCGCGCAGCACCTCATGACCGTCACGGAAGATGTCGGCGGAGACCTCGAGCGTGTCGCCGACCGATCGCTTGACGGCGTAGCGCCCGCAGTCGAGCGCGGGTTCCGGGCGCTCGATCTGGATCCGAGCCGGGCGTCGGTCTGAGGGTGGCGGCGGCATCGACGCGCAATCTTCTCCAATATGGCGGCCGATGTCCCTCGCGACGGAGCTCCCACGCTCGAGCGGCGTCCAGCTCCATCTCACCTCGCTTCCAGGGGGGCGGCTCGGACCGCAGGCCTACGCCTTCATCGACTGGCTGGCGCAGGCGGGCCAGTCCTGGTGGCAGATGCTCCCGCTGGGCCCCCCGGATCGCGCCGGCTCCCCCTACAAGTCGGCCTCGGCGTTCGCGTGCTGGCCGGGACTGCTGGCGGAGCCGGATGCTCCGGTCAGTGCCCGCGAGGTGGAGGCCTTCAGGCAGAGGCAGGCGTTCTGGATCGGAGACTGGGAGCGGTTCGCAGGCCGCGACGCCGTCCCCGACCAGGTTCGCTTCGACCGCGAGTGGGCTCAGCTGCGTTCGTATGCGCGCGGGCGTGGGGTGCGCCTGATCGGGGATGTCCCGATCTACGTCGCCCCACAGAGCGCCGACCACACCGCCCATCCGGAGCTCTTTCGACCGGGCGCTGTCGCCGGTGCGGCCCCCGATGCCTACAGCTCCCGCGGCCAGCTCTGGGGCAACCCGCTCTATGACTGGCCGGCGCTCCAGCGCCGCGGCTACCGCTGGTGGATCGAGCGCCTCGCCCGGACGTTCGAGCTCTTCGACCTCGCGCGGATCGACCACTTTCGGGGCTTCGTCGCCTGCTGGGAGGTGGCGGCGGGGGAGCGCGACGCGGCTCACGGTCGCTGGAGACGCGGGCCCGGCCGCGCTCCGTTCGAGGCGGCCCGCCGCGAGCTCGGTGAGGTTGCGCTGATCGCCGAGAACCTCGGCGTGATCACCCCATCGGTGGAGCGGCTACGGCGCGAGCTCGGCCTCCCGGGGATGGTCATCCTCCAGCTCGCCTTCACGCCCCGGCTCGGGCCGCGCAATCCGCACCGGCTCTCAAACCACGAAGAGGCGAGTGTCATCTACACGGGAACGCACGACCACGACACCCTGCGTGGGTGGTGGGACAGCGCCGCCGAGCCGGTTCGCGCCGTCGCTCGGCGGGAGCTCGTCGCGGCTGGTCCAGTCGACGACGAGCCGCACTGGGCGCTGATCCGGCTTGCCTTCTCCTCGCGCGCGCGAACGGCGATCGTCCAGGCTCAGGACGTGCTCGGATTGGGTGGTGAGGCGAAGATGAACACTCCCGGGCGGGCGAGCGGAAACTGGCGCTGGCGCCTCGCGCCTGGCGCATTGACGCCTGCGCTGGCGGCGCGCCTGCGTGCCGCCACGGCCGCGAGTGGTCGGCTGCCGTAGTTTGAGCCGCGGCGGGGCGCCCGCGTCGGGCGTGCCGGGTCGAGCACACCGCGTCGACCGGGCCATGTCGAGCGGACCCTAGACTGCCCGCAGCGATGCCCGCGACGAGCCCACCGATTGACATCCACGACGTCAACCGCCGCTACCACGACGTGGCGGCCGACGACTACGACAGCAAGTGGAACATCGACTTCGGCCCGAACGGGCAGCGCCAGGTGCTCGCGAAGCTGGGCAAGGCGCTTGGCCCGGCACCGTTGCGCTTCGAGCGCTCGCTCGAGATCGGCGCCGGGACCGGTTACTTCACGCTCAACATGCTGCAGGCCGGTCTCTTGGGCTCGGCGGTCTGCAGCGACATATCCCCCGGAATGCTGGAGGCCCTGACGGCCAACGCCGCGCGGCTCTCGCTCAAGGTCGAGACGGTCGCGGCGCGAGCGGATGCGCTGCCCTTCGCCGACAACAGCTTCGACCTGGTCTTCGGTCATGCCGTGCTCCACCATTTGCCGAGCCTCGACCGTAGCTTCGACGAGCTCCAGCGCGTGCTGCGCCCCGGCGGCAGACTTCTCTTCGCCGGCGAGCCGTCGCGCGCTGGCAATCGGTTGGCCGCCATTCCGAAGCGAGCCGGGCTTGCAGCGGCGCCGCTCTGGCGTCGGCTGGTGAACGCACGGGCTCGGTCTGAAGGCGCTTCGCAGGGCCGCGACGTTCAGGACGACGGCGACGGCCGCGACGGCGACGACGCGCTCGAGTCCCTCGTCGATGTCCACGCATTCATGCCCGACGAACTTGCCGCGCTCGCAACACGAGCAGGGCTTGAGGCCGTGGGGGTGCGTGGAGAGGAGCTCTTTGCCAGCTGGTTCGGCTGGTTCAACCGCACGCTCGAGGCGACCGCCAACCCGGCGGACGTCCCTTGGCTCTGGCGCCAGTACGCCTACCGCGGCTATCTCGTCCTCAAGCAGATCGACGGCCGCCTGCTGGAGCGCCTGCTACCGCCAGCCGTCTTCTACAACCTGATCGTCGTGGCGCAGAAGCCGTCGGCCTCGGCGCGCTTTCACCGCCGCGCGTGAGGAGCGCCCGCCGCGCGTGAGGAGCGCTGGTCAGTCGCAGGCCAACCGCTTCGCCAGCCGGACTGTGGTCCCGTCGGCGCGCGCCTCGATCGTCAGCTCGTCGACGAGCAGCTGCATCACGGCCATGCCTCGCCCGTGCTCCTCGGATGCGGCTTCGGGCTCGCGATCGCCGCCGAACTGGCCGCAGTCGTCGATGCAGATCGCAAAGAGGTCATCCTCGACGGCCCAACCAAGGCGAATCGTCCCGTCGTCATAGGGTCGTCCGTGCGCGATCGCGTTCGTGATCGCCTCGGTGATTGCAACGAGCAGGTCGCTGGCGAACCCAGACGTCATGCCGGCGTCGGCGGTGACCTCGCGCAGCCTTGTGCGGACTTGTCCCAGCGCCGATGCGTCAGCCGGGAACTGAAGCGAGCCGGCGTTGAGCGGGTCGGTGGCGAGCGACGCCCGGGCGGCGGGCAGCTCGGCATGGGCGCGGGCCTCCCGCTCCGATAGCCAGCTGCAGAGGTCCACGATCTTGCCGTCACGGACGGTGAAGACGAAGAAGACCGCCCGGGCCAGCCACTCGTCATCTGCCACGAGAGTCGCCACCACCGGCACGAAGACCTTGTCCCCGTGCTCCTGGGACCGCAGCGGCCTCAGGGTGTAGCCGACCCAAGCTGCAGCGTCCTCGAACCAGCGGCGGATACCGTCGTGGCCGACGTACCTCTCCACGGCCGCTCGATGAGGCGCGAGCAGGGCGCTCGCCGGCTGCCAGCGCACGCGCTCGTCGGCGAGGGTCAGGAACCGCTCGACGTCGCGGTCGGCGAACGCCTCGAGGCAGGCGCTGACGACATCACTTGGGGTGTCGATGCGGTCGGCCATGGTGTTCGGATTCCCTGGCGCTCCTTCTCGGTCGCGGGGCTTGTGCCTAGCGCCTGCGGGTGTTGCGGGATCGGCCTCGCGCGGCTGCCGGCGCCGATTGCTACTTCAGGACGAGCTTCGCGTGGTGCTGGGCTGTGGTGCCCTGCGCCTTGGTCCCGGCGATGAGGTAGTCGAGCCGACCGACGTATCGCATCAGCTTGACGTCGCCTCGGTCGGTCAGGCCAAGGGTCCGCAGCGCGGCCGCTAAGGGGCCGAATGAGAGGTAGTTCGATGGCGCGTAGCCTCCGACGAGTGCCGCGGCTGCTTCCTGGTAGCGCGGCGTATCGGACAGCTTCGGCACTCCGGCGAGTGCAAGCCTCGCTGCGTTGTCCCCATAGACCAAGACCACCCGCCCGTCTTTCTGGGCGGCGTGAAAGGGGTGCGCGAGGAACGGGGTTGTGAGCGAGTAGTCGCGGCCACCATTCGGCAATGTGGCTGTCGCTACCGAGACGTTGAAGCGCTTGCGCAGCAGCACCACGAGGCGCTTCAGCGTGCTCGCCGACGTCGCCGCGTCGAGCGACTCGATCACGACGCCGCCGCCGACGGCGCTGCCGGTGCCGCGGATGAAGGTGCCGAGGTCTCCGATCCAGCTCAACACGTCGCGGTCGAGATCGAGCCGGGTTGTGCGCTTGAAGAGTCGGTTGGTCTGCCCTCGGTCCGATCCCGACGACGCGGCGATGACGTCGATTACGCGCCGCAGCACCCTGCCGGCGGCCGGAACTGCGCTGGCGGCCCACGAGTCGGATGGGAGCGTCGCGAGCAGGGGCGTACCCCCTCCCAGCAGTGGACTCACCAGGCTGCTGAGCGAACGCGACAGCGTCGCGTCGAAGACCACGGCACGCGGCTCGACGCTTACAGCGCCGATGACCGGCCGGCGAGTGAGGCGGCCCAGAGCCCGCCTCGCAAGTCTCCGCTCGCGACGACTCAACCGTGCGGCGTCCACGCTGGCTGAGAGCGAGCGCCGGGCATCGACGTAGAAGCTCGCCAGCCGCCCCTGCGGGAGCGTCTTTATGGCGGACCTATAGGCACGCGAGCCGAGCAGCGATCGGCCCCTCGCCGCGTCGATCGCCTGTCGGACGCCGCGCCTGTCGCCAATGACCGCGAACCGCTCGACGACGGCGGCGGCGATGTCGCTGGCCACGACCCTGTAGGTGATCCCCCTGTAGGAGCGTCGGATCCCGCGCTTGCGCGCGACCTTCGCGATCGCTGCCCGGGCGCGCGCGCGGCTTGTCGTCGCGAGCAGCAGCGCGCCGGAGGGCTCGCCGTCGCCGCTGACGGTCACAAAGCCGCCGACCGTGTCGCCCAGCCAGGGCTTGATCCCCACGCTGAAGCGAAGCGGGAGGCCTGCGCCGCGCAGGCCGTCATCGATCAATCGCGCGAGCGCTCGCTCCGGGTTTGCGCCGCCGGGGAACTTGCGCAGGATGTCGCGCAGCCACTGCTCACGCTCGTCGCCCGGGTCAACCTGGGCCTCGGCGTAGACGACCGACGCGCGCGGGGCGAGCCCGGCGGGACTGCTGTCGGCCGCCGCTGATCCTGGCAGAGCGAGCATGCCCGCGATCGCGGCAACGACCAGGCCGGCGGACACGGCCGCAGCCAGGCAGATCGATCGCTGCCAGGGCAAGCGCTGGATGCCGAGCGCCTTAGCGGCCCGGCTCAGCACGACGTTTGTTGCGTATCGGCGCCTGCGATCGGCCGATGGTACCGCGGCCCGCGGTCGCGCGGCGCGCCCGTACGGCAAGATGGAGGAGTGCCAGACCCGCCCTCGACCCGCAGCATCAAGATCTCTGACGACGAACGCGGCGGATGGTCCTCAGATCGCCCGCGCCGCGACGGCGCCCCGCCACGGCCGCCCGACATCTCGGCGCGCTGTCGCGTGCTGAGCCCGTCTGACGAGCTCCGCTACTCACCCGGAAGCCTGGTCGTGGTCGTGTCGGCCTCTGCCGATGACCGTGATCGCTTCGTCGAGCGCGTGTTCGAGGATCGCGCGGCGATCTTGTCACCAGACAAGGTTCGTGCGCTGCTGACGGGACGGGTCGCCGCGGCCGAGCTCGAGGCGCGCGTCGGCCAGCTGCTGGCTGCCGCGGTCCAGAAGCGGCTGCAGGCAAGTGAGACCGTGGTTCTCGCCGTCGATGGCCTCGATGCTGGCGAGCGTGAGCCGTACCTGCGGATGGCCGCGGGCCTCAAGCGCCCGCGCCACCTCGTGCTGCTGGAGACGAGCCGGGATCAGGTTGGAGAGGAGGATCGCGCGCCGCTCAACGAGCTCCGCCGCGCGCTCGACGCGGGCGACGTTGGCGCAGAGGGCTTTCAGACGGCCGTGCGCCTCGGCGGCGGGATGGTCGCCGAGCTGAAGCGCATCGTCTTTGAGTCTGCAGCGCGGGACCGGTAGCCGCACGGCGCCCCAACGAACAGCGAGCGCGGTGAAGCGATCGCATGACGAGCCCGGTGAACGCCCTTGCCCGACGGGCTCCCGAAGTAGGTAACCCTCTCCTTCGGTCGAATACCTCCTCTCACACTCGAGCAGGAGGGTTAGATGACCAGAAAGCTTTTGATCGTATTAGTGCCGGCGCTGTTGATCTGGGGCAGTCTGTCGGTGGCGCAGGCAACCCATAAGGCAGGGCACCAGCCGGGTCCGACGCCCGCCCCGACCGTCGGCGGAAGCACAATCACCGGCAATGAGAGCAACGACGTCATCAACGGAGGCGCAGGCGCCGACACGCTCGACGGCGGTGGCGGCAATGACGTGCTCAAGGGCGGCGCTGGAATCGACCTGCTTGACGGCGGGAACGGCAACGACACGCTCGACGGCGACTCAGAGCGCGACTTCCTCAGCGGCGGGAACGGCAACGACGTCCTCGCCGACGACGAGGGCAGCAACATCTTCGCCGGCGGTCAGGGTGACGACGTCCTCACGGGCGGACCGCTGTCGGACTCACTGAACGGCGGCTCCGATGAGGACACGCTTCGCGGCGGAGGAGGGAACGACGGCCTCACCGGCGCCTCCGGAGATGACCGGCTCTTCGGCGACGACGGCAACGATCGGATCGACGGCGGTCTTGGCAAGGACACGATCGACGGCGGAAAAGGCGGTGACAACATCGTCGCCTTCGACGCACGGGTCGACAAGATCACCTGTGGAGCGGGCAAGGACGTCGTCCGTGCGGACGCCGGAGACACCGTCGCCAGGGACTGCGAGACGGTCTTCGTGACGAGCCGCAGGTAGCGACTCCGAGAGCGCAACAAGCCGGACCGGGAACGGCCGGCCCTCTTCGGGCAAAGAGGGCCGGCCGTCTCATCCTGCCCACCACTACGCCCGCGGCCTGCCGCGCTGCTCGGTACGCGAGCTGGGCAGCGGGGCCATATCCCCCTCCAGGCGCCGGCGCAGATGCTCGAAGCTCGGCGGAAGCGAGAGCTGCTCGCCGAGGCTGTCGAGTGGTTCGTCGGCGGTGAAGCCGGGTCCGAGCGTCGCCAGCTCGAATAGCACGCCGCTTGGCTCGCGGAAATAGACGGAGCGAAAGTAGTAGCGGTCGATGACCGGCGTCGGCGATGCTCCCGCATCCAGCACGAGCTGGCGCCAGCGCTCGAGCTCGTCGATCGGCGACGCCCAGGCGACGTGGTGGACTGTGCCGGCCCCGCCGATCCCGGTATCGCGCGCGGGGTCATAGGCATAACGAGAGCCGCGCTCCCGGCCGCGGCACTCATAGCCTGTGTCGCTGGCGGGCATGAACCCGAGGACTCGCTCGAGGAAGTCGCGACTGGCACTCGGCTCGGAGCTGAAGGCGCGGACGCCGTCGAACCCCTGAAGCGCGAGCTCCATTGGAATCTCGGGATGGTCTGCGATTAGTGGCTCGTCGGTGTTCTCGACGACAGCGAGCTCGAGGCCAAGCCCGTCGGGGTCCGAGAACCGCAACAGCCCGGCGATCCGCGACAGTGGTACGCCCTCCGCACGCAGTCGCTGCTGCCAGAAGTCGAGCGCGTCTTCGCTCGCGAGACGCCAGCTGATCCGGTGCACCATCCCTGCACCGGCCCGGCCGCGGCGCGCCCCCGGGTACTCGAAGAAGGTGATGTCGCTTCCGGGGCTTCCGCGCTCGTCGGCGTAGAAGAGGTGGTAGATGGTCGGATCGTCCTGGTTGACCGTCTTCTTGACGAGCCGCAGTCCGAGCACGCGGGTATAGAAGTCGACGTTGCGTGGAGCATCTGCGGTGATCGCCGTGACGTGGTGGATCCCCTCAAGCGTCATGACTTCGTCTTGTTGCCCTCCGCGCGACCAGCGGCCACTTCTCGTGCCCTGCCACTGCCACCGCCACCGCCACTGCTCCTCTCGCCGCCCCGCGGCGACCAACAGGTCGTCGTAGGCTCTGAACGTCTGCCCTCTCTAGCAAAGGACGAAACCGATGTCGCTGACGATCGGTAGTGGACCTTTCGGCCAGTACCCGGCCGGGGTCTTCAACTTCCATCTGCCCAGCACGACAGGGGTCCTTTACTTCGAGGACTCGCGGCGCCGGATGCGCGCGACGTTCGGCGGCGAGACGGTCCTCGACAGCTCCCACGCCAAGCTTCTCCACGAACACGGGCAGCTGCCTGTCTACTACTTCCCGGAGGAGGAGGTTCGAACGGACCTCCTCGAGCGGACCGACCACTCGACCCGCTGCCCGCACAAGGGCGCTGCGACGTATTGGTCGCTGCGGGTGGGCGATCGGCTCGCCGCGAATGCGGCCTGGGGACATCCAGAGCCGATCGAAGCTGGACCGGACCTTTCGGGCTACCTTGCCTTCTACTGGGACAAGCTGGACGCATGGCTCGAGGAGGATGAGCCGGCGATCGTCCACGCCCGTGACCCTTACCACCGGGTCGACATCCTCGACAGCTCGCGCCACGTCAGAGTCATCCTCGGCGGCGAGGTGATCGCCGATACCCGGCGCGCGCGGGCGCTCTTCGAGACGGGCTTGCCGCCCCGCTGGTACATCCCCCCCGAGGACGTGCGCACAGAGACGCTGATCGCGAGCGAGAAGCAGACCGGCTGCGCCTACAAGGGCTTCGCCAGCTACCGCTCGGTCAGAGTTGGCGGGACTGTCGAGGAAGACATCGTCTGGAGCTACCCAGAGCCGCGCCGAGAGGCCGAGCGGATTGCCGGCTACCTCGCGTTCTTCAACGAACGTGTCGACATCGAGCTGGACGGCGACCGCGAGGAGCGACCGATCACCCAGTGGTCGCGGCGCGCCACGGATGCGACTCCGCGCCTCGCTCTCCAGTAGCACGATCTTGACTCCGTCCGGGCAGCACGACGCTTGCCGGACGCATGGCGCCAGGCCTCTGGCGGACGTCAGCGCCCCACCAGACGGCCGACGGCGACCATCAGCTCATCTGCCTGGGCGCCCCCGGGCGCGGGACGCTCGGCGCCCATCGCGAGGCAGTGGCGGGTGTGCCCGTCCAGGAGGCCGAGCGCGATCTTGTCAAGCGCCGCGCGTGCAGCGCTGATCTGCGTCAACACGTCGATGCAGTAGCGGTCGTCCTCGACCATCCGGCTCACCCCTCGGACCTGTCCCTCGACGCGCCGGAGCCGAGCGAGCAGCTGGTGCTTGGTCGCGGTGTAGCCCCGAGCTGGCACAGCCGCTGGACTTGGCGCGGCTGGAGCTGGCGCGGCTGGAGCTGGCGCGGCGTCAGTGGCCATGGTGGGCGTGGACGACCGCGTGGCCGCGGCCGCGGGCGATCAGCAAGCGGTTGACAGGAAGCGCGGCGACGAACGCGACGGCGAGGGCAAACGCGAGACTCCCCCAGAAGAGCAGATTGCCGAGCCCCGCTCCCATCGCTCCCGGAACCAGCACCATCACGGCGTTGTCGACGATCTCCATCACCGTGATCGAGAGTGTGTCCGCGGCGAGCGCGAGCGGGATCGCGCTCGCGAGGGCGATCCCCGCGCGCAGCAGCGGCAGCATCGTCAGCGAGTAGCCAAACACGAACGCAAGCGCGACCGCGAGAGCGATCGTGCCCCAGTCGCTCCAGCCGAGCGCCGTGCCTATCACCATCCCGAGCACCTCGCCAATCGCGCAGCCGGTGAGGCAGTGTGCGGTCGCGGTGATCGCGACCCTGTTGAGCGAGGCTTCGTCCATCGGCTTCCTCTCGTCTTCGGGGTAGCCCGACCATACCCCTATAGGGTATAGGCGTCAAGCAGAGAGGTCACCACTCACGCGGGCGCCGGCGCCGTGAGACCAGCGGCCGTGCCGGCGACTTGAACTACCCTGATCGACTCGATGGCAGCTGCTCAACCTCCTCGCGACAAGCAGCGTCTGCCCCCAGCGAGGCGGCGCACGGGTTGAGTCCGAGCCCAGACCGAGAGGGGACTCGCGTCTGGCCGTGGCACGACGCTGAGGTGCCCGCGGCTGAGCACAAGGGCACAGACGTCGAGGAGCGGGTGTCCCCACTCGAGCTCTTCTTCGACCTCGTCTTCGTCTTTGCGATCACGCAGGTGACCGCCCTGATCGCCGCCGACCCGACCTGGAACGGGTTGCTTCGTGGACTGCTGGTGCTGGCGGTCATCTGGTGGGCGTGGGCCGCCTATGCCTGGCTCACCAACACCCTCGATACCGACGAGAGCCGCACGCGGGTCGTCATGTTCCTGGCGATGGCCGCGATGTTCGTCGTCGCGCTCTCGATCCCGAACGCGTTCGGCGAGCACGCGCTCCTCTTCGCCTGCGCATATCTCGTCGTCCGCGCGGCTCACATCGTTCTCTACGGATACGCGGCAAACGACGTCGGCGTACGCGTCGCCGGGAGACGGCTCGCTCCCTCAACGTTGCTCGCCGCAGGACTCCTGCTCGCGGCCGCTGCGCTCGATGGTGTTGCGCAGGTCGGTCTCTGGACATTGGCGGTCGCGATCGACTACGCGGGTCCGGTGATGGTCGGCATGGTCGGCTGGACTCTGCATGCCGGCCATTTCGCCGAGCGCCATGGCCTGATCATCATCATTGCCTTCGGCGAGTCGATCGTCGCGGCCGGCGTGGGTGCCGAAGCGGCCGGGCTCGATGCCGGCGTACTCGCCGCCGGCGTCCTGGCGATCGCGATCGCGGCGGCGCTCTGGTGGGCGTACTTCGATGTCGTTGCGCTGGTCGCCGAGCGCCACCTGCGCGAGGCGTCCGGAGCCCGGCGCCTGGCGATGGCGCGCGACTCCTACAGCTACATCCACCTGCTGATGATCGCGGGGATCGTTCTCGTGGCGGTTGGGGTCAAGACCACGATCGCCAAGGTCGATCAGCCGCTGCCGACCGTTCCGGCGGTTGCGCTGGTCGGCGGCGTCGCGCTCTACCTGCTCGGCCATATCGCGTTTCGCCTGCGCAACGTTCGCACCCTGAACAAGCAGCGGCTCGTGATGGCAGTCGGATGCCTCGGACTGATCCCCGTAGCGCCATCGCTGGACGCCCTCGCGATCCTCGCCATCATCGCCGCCTTTTGCACCAGCCTGATTCTCTACGAGGCGATCCGCTTCCGCGAGGCGCGCGCCCGGGTGCGAGCGGCCGCCCGTCCCTAGCGCGTGGCCAAATAGCTCTTGAGCGCCCAGTAGGCGGGCCGCTCGCTGAGGTCTGCGTTCAGCAGCGCGTAACCCTCTTGGTGGACGTCACCCCCGCCTGGCATCGCCCGTTCCTTGTACCAGAACATCACCGGTACGTAGGGATAGTTGGCGCTCGTGTACTTGATCGCGCGGACCAGGTAGTCGGCCTGCTGCGTGGGCGTGACCCCGCGCTGCCAGTCCGCGATCCCAGGCCAGTCGGCATGGGTCGACCAGCCGAGCTCGGTCAACCAGATTGGCGTCGCGCGGTCGCCATGGGCGAGCATCACGTTGCGAACTGCGGGCAGATGCGTGAACCACCACGGGTTGCCGTCATTGGGGTGCTCCG
>Ga0183260_10000591_pt1 | contig 30670 bp, 30 predicted proteins | sample AntDrymUQ4972206_2_FD_129768 | JGI IMG/M metagenome (GOLD analysis project Ga0183260, IMG submission 129768) | Polar desert sand microbial communities from Dry Valleys, Antarctica - metaG UQ497 (22.06) (version 2) (version 2) | ecosystem: Environmental > Terrestrial > Soil > Desert | place...
CTTCGTGTCTCCGTGAGGTGCCCTGCTCCGCGCTCTCCGCCCTCTCCGCGGCCTCGCCCGGTTGGGCGTTGGCCGTTGGGAGTTGGGAGTTGGAAGTTGGCCCTTGAGCTCCCGTCCTCAGCTCCCCGTCCTGAAGAACTCGTGCGTCTGGCGGACGAAGGCCAGCCCTTCCTCCGTCGTGCCCCAGCCGTGAACCTTCGAGAACTTCCCCGGCTCGTGCGCCTTGTACTTGCCGAAGAACGCGGCAATGCGTGCGCGGTCGGCCTCGGTCAGCGCGTAGACCGTCTTCCCCATGATCACGGGTGACAGCACCACCTTCGAGTCGAGCCCCTTCTCGTCCTCCATGTGGAGGATGCCCACCACAGTGCCGCGCACGAGCGCCCCGCCACGGAGCGCCCGGCCGAGCACGAGCGCATCGAAGGGGTCGCCATCGTAGGAGATCGTCTGCGGCACGAATCCGTAGTTCACGGGGTAGCCCCCGACAGCCGGGGGCAGCACGCGGTCGATCAGCCGCCGGTTCCTGGCGATGCTGAACTCCCACTTCTGACGGTCCCCGCGGGGGATCTCGATGTAGGCGGTGACGGTGCCGTCCGCGTTGATCGGGCGCGTATCGCGCCAGACGTGCTGCCGGTACGGCCGTGCCTCCTCCAAGCTGCGCGCCAGCCGTGCTGCCGCCGCGGGGGGGAGTGCAGCCGGGGGTGCGGACGCCTGTGAGAGCAGCAGGGCGAGGCCGATGGCAAGGAGCACGGGCATTCGGCTGATCTTACCTGTGCGGTGCCCGCGCTCAGGCGGGTGTGCGAGGGGGAACGGCGCCGAGCCCGGGCCCGGTGAGCTGCCCGGTCTGCATGACGCCGTTGCGGATCGTGAACAACCCGGGAAGGCGATCCTCCCATGGGCTGTTGGCGGCAGGCACGAACTGCCGGGCGTTGGCCTCGATCCCGGCGTTACCCGGAACACGAGCGGCGATGCCGGCCGAGTGAATGAGGGAGGCGCCAGGACACGTCAGATCCTGGACGCAGAGAAACATCCCGTACTTCTGCGCGGCGGCGGCAAGGAGCATCGCGTGGCTCTGTCCCTTGCAGGCCTTGAGCGCCACGCCGGTGTAGCCCATCTCCCGCGCCAGGAGCAGCGACTCGAGATCCGTCAGCGATTCGTCCGCCACAATCGGGCAGAGGCGCGCGGCTTCGTGCATCACGTTCGACCGGTCCCGCTCCAGGTCACGTGCGGTCGGCTGCTCGATGTACAGGATGCGGTCGAAGCCTGTTGCCGTGGCCTTCCGCAGCCGTCCCATGAACTCGAGCAGGTAGCCGACATTCGGGCACCCCTCGTTGAAGTCGAGCAGGTATTTCCAGTCGGTGACCCCGCGCGCGGGCAGGAGGCGGTTGGCAATCCTGTCGGTGCGGATCACGCGGTCCAGAGCCGCCTCCAGGTTGCCGCCGTTCAGCTTCACCTTGAACCGCGTCAACCCGTCGGCCCGGATCCATTCCTCGAGCGTATTCGGCAGGCCGTCGTCGATGCGCTGGCGCACGTCGCCGGGTTCCAGCGGGTCGCTGGCCCCAACGGAGTGGAAGACGGGTGTTGTCGCGCGCGGAGCCACCGGAACGTAGCGGTCGAGAAATTCACCTTTGAACTCCGGCCCGAGGTCGTGCGACAGATCGCGCCGCATGTAGTCGGGGCCGTAGGTCTCGTAGCAGCTCAGGCCGAAGGCCTTGCCATAGGCATCGTGCAGCGCCGCGTCGAACGCACTGGAGACCACCAGCGTGCACAGCTTCGGAATCGGTGCCGGCAGGTTTCGCGTGCGGGAAAGCGCATCGGCAGCCTTGGCATACTCCGGGTCCAGAACCCGCGCGAGATCGACAGGATGCCCTACCTCGTCGCAGTCCGCCGTGATCGAACGCAGCTCCCCCGCCAAGGCCACCATGGCCCCGAGCCCGGCGTCCTGCGAGGCGGCCGGAAACGCCCACGCATTCCCCATCGTCATGGACCCGAAGCCCCAGGCCTCGCGCCCGTCGCCCGTCCTCACCCGGCAGTCGACGTTCAGCAGGGTGACGTGGTCGACCGTGCGTCCTCCGAACTGGTAGGGCGCGCGGTAGGCAAACTCCTCGAAACTATGGGCAACTTCAACGATGCGGATGTCAGTGGGGTGGGACGTGGCTACGGCCGGTGCGTCACGCCGCAGGCACCCTGCGAGCGGGAGTACCGGCACGACCGCCGCTGAACGCAGGAGCGCACGGCGGGAGATCTTCAGCGGATTCCTGGGAAGCACGCGCGAATTATAGCGTGCGAGGCCGGTTGCAGGAGGAGCTGACCACACCTCCTCCTGCTGCTGCGGCTCCGAGCGCTATCAGTACCGGTAGTGAGCCGGCTTGTAGGGACCCTCGACGGGAACCCCGATGTAGTCGGACTGCTCCTTCGTCAGCTCCGTCAGCTTCACACCCAGGTGGTCCAGGTGCAGCCGTGCAACCTCTTCATCGAGGTGCTTCGGGAGGATGTAGACCTTCTTCTCGTAATTGTCGTTGTGCTGGTGGAGCTCCAGCTGGGCGATCACCTGGTTGGTGAACGACGCCGACATCACGAAGCTCGGGTGGCCGGTCGCGCAGCCGAGGTTCAGCAGCCTGCCTTCCGCAAGCACCATCACGCTGTGACCGTCGGGGAACCGGTACTCGTCGTACTGCGGCTTGATGTTGATCCGCTCGATGCCCGGCATCTTCTTCAGGCCGGCCATGTCGATCTCGTTGTCGAAGTGGCCGATGTTGCCGACGATGGCCTTGTCCTTCATCTTTGCCATGTGATCGGCGGTGATGATGTTCAGGTTGCCTGTCGCCGTGATGAAGATGTCGGCTGTTCCGAGCACGTCCTCGAGCCGCTTCACCTCGTACCCTTCCATTGCCGCCTGCAACGCGCAGATCGGGTCGATCTCGGTGACGATGACGCGGGCACCCTGGCCGCGGAGCGCCTGGGCGCAGCCCTTGCCGACCTCGCCGAACCCGAACACCACGGCAACCTTGCCCCCGAGCATGACGTCGGTGGCGCGGTTCAGCCCGTCCACGAGCGAGTGGCGGCAGCCGTAGATGTTGTCGAACTTGCTCTTGGTCACCGAGTCGTTCACGTTGATGGCCGGGAACAGCAGGGTTCCTGCCTGCATCATCTGGTAGAGCCGGTGCACGCCCGTGGTGGTCTCTTCGCTCACGCCGCGAAGATCGCCCGCCACCTTCGTCCACCGCTGTGGGTTCTCCTTCACTTCCTGCCGCAGCAGGTCCAGGATGACACCCCACTCTTCGGGCTCGGCGTCAGCGTTGAACGCGGGCACCTTCCCCGCCTTCTCGAACTCCACACCTTTGTGCACCAGCAGCGTCGCGTCGCCGCCGTCGTCCACGATCTGCGTCGGGCCGGTGCCGTCGGGCCACATCAGGGCCTCACTGGTGCACCACCAGTACTCCTCGAGCGTCTCTCCCTTCCAGGCGTACACCGGGATGCCCTTTGGCTCCTCCGGGGTACCACCCGTTTCCGGGCGGCCGACCACCACGGCAGCTGCCGCGTGATCCTGGGTCGAGAAGATGTTGCAGGACACCCAGCGAACGTCAGCGCCCAGATCGTCCAGCGTTTCGATGAGCACCGCAGTCTGGATGGTCATGTGCAGGCTGCCCATCACCTTCGCTCCGGCAAGCGGCTTCTGCCCCTTGTAGCGTGTGCGGAGGGCCATCAGCCCCGGCATCTCCTGCTCGGCCAGCCGCATCTCCTTGCGCCCGAACTCGGCAAGCGAGAGGTCCTTCACCTTGTATGGCTCGCGCCCGGCGCGGACAGCGGCCTCGAACGGGTGCATTTCCTTGACTGCAGTGCTCATCTATTTACCCTTTCCATAACGATTGCCAGAACTGCCAAACCTGAAAACTACTTCACCTTCCTGGCCCCGGCGACAAACAGCGCGGGCCCCTTTGCCTCGGCGTCGGCTGGAAGCGGGACGATCCGGGTGTGCTGGAGACCGGCGGCGGCCAGGAGCCGGCGCAATTGGTCGTCCGCAAAACCAAGCCAGACGTGCCCCATCTGCTGACGGTATTCCTCCCGGTCGTGCGCCAGCATGTCGGCGATCAGCACCCGGCCGCCGGGCTTGAGCACGCGGACGACGTCGGCCAGCACGGCCGCCGGATCGGGCACGTGGTGCAGCACCAGCATGAGCGTCGCGGCATCCAGCGTCCCGTCATCTATCGGCAGCGCCTCGAGATCGCCCCGACGGATCTCGACGTTGGGGAGCTCGCGAAGCCGGCGCCCGGCCACCTGCAGCATGTCGTCGGACCGATCGACGGCGATCACACCCGCCACGAACGGGGCGAGTGCGGCTGCCACCTGGCCCGTTCCGCACCCAAGGTCGCCAACCGTCCAGTCGCTGTCGAGCAGGCCGGCAAGCGCCTGAATGTGACAGGTGCTGCCGAACAACTCCTCGCGCAGACGGTCCCACCGGTCTGCCGTGTTCTCGAAGAACCGCTGGGAGGCCACCTGCCGGCGTGCAATGACCGCCCTGGCCCTGCGGGCGTCCTGATCGGCTCCCGGGGTCGCGGTGACCTGCTCGCGCAGCAGGCTCCAGAGACGGCCGGCGGCCGGGCCCCGCGGCTCCACCGCGGCATAGTAGCGGCTGGTCCCCTCGCGACGGGAGGTCACCCACTCTGCGTCTGCAAGGGTTTTCAGATGCCGGCTGACCGTGGACTGCGGCAGCTGCGTGACGGCGCAGAGCTCCGTAACCGTCAGCTCGTGCCGCTCGAGCAGCAACAGCATCCGGCTGCGGGTCGCATCGCCGAGCACGGTCAGGTCATCGAAGATTGCCGCTTCCATCCGTAAATCCGGATTTATTGTTGCACGTGCCGCTCAACGCGTCAACAGGCTGCCCTGCCCCTCCTCCGCGCCCTGACGAATGCCCCGCTCAGGCAACCGTTTACCCTCATGTCGACGCGCGTGCACCTGCAGGCGACGCTATGGGCCGATGCGTCACCCGTGGAGACGGCGCTCGCACATTACCCGACAGACCGTCAAAATGTCTCATGAGCGACACCGTCCCCCCCGCACGCATCCGCCCGCTCAACGCGCGTCCGCTGAACACGTCTGGCACCCTGGTGCTGTACTGGATGACGACCGCACGCCGGCTTCGCTGGAACTTCGGGCTGCAGCGCAGCGTAGACCTTTCGCTGCAGCTGCGGAAGCCGCTTCTGATCCTCGAAGCGCTCGAGGTGGACTACCCCTGGGCGAGCGACCGTCTGCACCGGTTCGTCCTCGACGGCATGGCGGCCAATGCCCGCGAAGCCGCGTCGGCCGGGGGCGCCTACCACCCCTACGTGGAGCCTGAGCCCGGGCACGGGCGCGGGTTGATTGGTGCGCTCTCCGCGCACGCCTGCGTGGTCATCACCGATCACTACCCGGCGTTCTTCATCCCGCGGATCACGCGGGCAGCGGCAGAGAAGAGCTCCACCAGGTTCGAGGCGGTCGACTCGAACGGCTTGCTTCCGCTCGCGCTGCACGGCCGTGCCTTCAGCTCTGCCCGCTCGTTCCGCGCGTTCGTGCAACGAGAGCTCCGCCCCCAGCTCCACTCATTCCCGGAGGAACGTCCGCTCTCGCGCCTGCGACCGTCGGCCTCCTTCCGCGGCCTGCCAGCCGAGATTCGCGAACGCTGGCCTGCAGCCTCAGCAACCCTCCTCCGCCGTGGCGCCTCGCTCGCGCACCTGCCAATCGATCACGACGTCCTCCCGGTGCCCCTGCACGGCGGGGGTGACTCGGCAACGGAGAGGCTGAACGGGTTTCTCGACGAGTCCCTTCCCCGCTACGCCGACGGACACAATCATCCGGACGACGACTGCACCACCAGGCTTTCGCCCTACCTGCACTTTGGACATATCTCCGCCCACGAGGTCTTTTCCGCGCTCATGAGCCGCGAGCGCTGGACCTCACGCCGGCTGGCGCCGCGCGGCGGCGGCGCACGCGAAGGCTGGTGGGGTGTCGGGGCCTCCGCCAACATCCTCCTCGACCAGCTCGTCGTCTGGCGGGAGCTTGCCTTCAACGGGTGTGAATGGATCGAGGACTACTTCCGTGCGGAGACGCTGCCGGCCTGGGCTCTCGAGACCTTGCGGGACCATGCCGACGACGAGCGCCCCCGATATGAGTTCGAGGCGCTGGACTCGGCAGCAACGAAGGACGAGATCTGGAACGCGGCGCAGCGGCAGCTCGTGCGGGAGGGATGGTTTCACGGATACCTGCGGATGCTCTGGGGGAAGAAGATCCTGGAGTGGGCGCCCGACCCGCAGACAGCGCTGAACTGGATGGAGGCGCTGATGAACCGGTACTCCCTCGATGGGCGGGATCCGGTCTCCTGGGCAAGCTTTACATGGGTACTCGGCCGGTACGATCGACCGTGGCCGCGCCGCCCTGTATTCGGAACCGTTCGGGCCATGTCTTCCGCCAGCACCAGGCGCAAGCTGCGCATGAAGCGGTTTCTGGAAACGTACGGCGACACGGCCGCAGCACGACGCGACCCGGCTGAGCCTTAGCTGCCCGTAGAGCTCATCTTTTGCAGCCTCAGGTACGGCTTGTGCACTCCCGACGACACATGCCGGGGCGGCACTGGAGCCGTGCGTGCGTATAACCCCCTCCAAGTGAGCCGCGCGGTCTGATTTTTCAAGGAGTGTCATGTCTGACGGAACCAAGAACCTCATGGTGGCACGCGGCGAGAAGAGCGTCTGGGACAAGCCCGGGGTCGGCGCCGTGCTGGCCTCTTACGATCAGGAGCGCTGGATCACGGCGGGCTGGGCTACGACGCTCGCGATGCTGGGCGTCCGGCGCGGGGGCTTTCTGGGAGGCATACTCACTCTCGGGGGCCTGGCACTGACGGTTCGCGCCGCAATGGGGCGCCACGACATCAGTTGCGCGCGCGACTTTCTCGATCAGACGCTGCAGGAGCGTGGCTGGCGGCAAGCCGACATCGTGGCCGAGTCCTCGAACGAATCGTTCCCCGCGAGCGACTCGCCGTCCTGGACGTCCGGCACCGGTGCTCGAATCAGGAAGTGAGGAGGGAGCAGTCGATGGCGGATCTGGAACTGGAATTCCCTGGCGACCCACAGGAGGCCCGCGTCCGCAGCGGGCAGAATCTGAGCGACGTCGAGCGATGGGTGTCTATCGCGGCTGGCGCGGGGCTCGCGCTCTACGCCGTCACGCGGTGGAAGAAATCCGGCTGGCTCATTGCCGGGCTCGGCGGCATGCTCGTCGAGCGCGGCTCGACCGGCCATTGCAGGATGTACGAGGCTGTCGGCCTCAACACTGCGGGAACTGGTGAGGACACGCGCCATGCGCTCGGCGGCCTCCGGGGCGCACACGTCGAAGAGAGCGTCACGATCAATCGTCCAATCGAGGAGCTGTACCGCTTCTGGCGGAACCTCGAAAACCTGCCCCAGTTCATGCGGCATCTCCAATCCGTGGAGCGGATCACCGACACGGTCTCCCGCTGGCGTGCGAAGGGGCCGGCAGGGGCCATCCTTGAATGGAACGCGGAAATCATCAACGAAGTCCCGAACAAGGTGATCGGCTGGCGCTCCATCGAAGGCTCCGATGTCGTGAGCGCCGGCTCGGTGAACTTCGACGATGCCGGGCCGGGGCGTGGTACGCGGGTGCGGGTGCGCCTTCAGTACAGCCCTCCGGGAGGAAAGGCCGGTGCGGCGCTCGCGCGACTTGTCGGGCGGGATGCCGGAACCGAGATCCGGGAGGACCTGCGCCGGTTCAAGCAGCTCCTCGAGAGTGGCGAGGTGCCTTCCACCGACGGGCAGCCACGGGGATGAAAGCCCTCTGCTGGTACGGCACGAACGACGTCCGCATCTCTCACGTGCCGGACCCGAAGATCCTGAACCCGCGTGATGCCATCGTCAAGGTCACGCTGACAGCGATCTGCGGGTCCGACCTTCACCTCCTCGACGGATTCATCCCCACCATGCGGCGCGGGGACATCCTGGGGCATGAGTTCATGGGCGAGGTGGTGGAGGTCGGTCCCGAGAACACCTCCCTCAGCGTTGGCGACCGGGTGGTGGTTCCGTTCACCATCGCGTGCGGCCGGTGCTTCTTCTGCGACCGCCAGCTGTGGTCCCTCTGCGACAACTCCAACCCGAACGCCTGGATGGCTGAGAAGCTGTACGGGCACTCTCCCTCGGGGCTGTTCGGCTACTCGCACATGATGGGGGGATACGCGGGGGGCCAGGCCGAGTACGTGAGGGTGCCGTTTGCCGATGTGGGGCCGATCAAGGTCCCGCCGGAGATCAGCGACGAGCAGGCGCTGTTCATCTCCGACATCTTCCCCACCGGCTACATGGCGGCGGAGAACTGCAGTATCCAGCCTGGCGACACCGTGGCGATCTGGGGCTGCGGCCCTGTCGGGCAGTTTGCGATCAAGAGCGCATGGATGCTTGGAGCGGGCCGTGTCATTGCGATCGACCGCGAGCCCGAACGCCTGCGTATGGCCGCGGATCATGGGAAGGCCGACACGCTGAACTACGAGCACGTGGAGGTGTTCGCGGCCCTGCAGGCCCTGACAGGCGGCCTCGGGCCGGATGCGTGTATCGATGCCGTCGGCATGGAATCACACGGCACGAACGTGGACTACTACTACGACAAGGCCAAGACGGCCGCGTTCATGGCGACGGATCGGTCGTCCGCTCTTCGCCAGGCGATCTTCGCCTGCCGCAAGGGAGGAACGGTCTCCATCCCCGGCGTCTACGGGGGCGTGCTCGACAAGGTCCCGCTTGGCGCCGCGTTCAACAAGGGGCTGACCCTGCGTATGGGCCAGACGCACATGATGCGCTACATGGCCCCGCTGCTCGAACGGATCACCCGTGGGGAGATCGACCCCTCCTTCGTCATCACGCATCGCCTGCGGCTCGACGATGCCCCGCAGGCGTACCGGACGTTTCGTGACAAGCGTGACGAGTGCATCAAGGTGGTGATGAAGCCCTAGCGGGCTTCATCACGCCTCGTTGTTCAGCACCGCGGCGCGATCGGTCAGTGTCGTGGCAATCGACGGCGCCCACGCGGACTCACTGTCCCGTCCCCGGCGCGACTGATTCCCTTCCGGTCCCGCCGGGCCTGGCAGCAACCGTGCCGCCAGCGTGGTGATTCGCGCCACCAGCGACGGCGCCAGCGCGTTGAGCATGGCCGCGGCACGTGCCTGCACCGTGATCGTCAGCTCCGGATCGCCGTAGCGGCAGGCGGTCAGAATCTGATCGGCTGCGCGCTCCGCGGAAATCGACATACCCGGCAACGAGTCGGAGATCGCAAACCATGCGTACTCCGCGCGGTGCTGCCCCTTCATCTCGGCGTTGATGGGGGATCCCGTCCTCATCAGGCCCGGTGACACGGTCGTGACCATGATGCCGTGAGATGCCACCTCCGCGCGGATGGCATCCGACAGGCCCGTCAGGGCGGACTTGCTTGCCGAGTAGGGGGCAAGGTGCGGCATGGCAACCCGCCCTCCGATCGAGCTGATGTTCACGATGCGGCCGAAGCCCCGCCGGCGCATCGACGGCAGAACGGCAAGCATCAGATTGAGCGGCCCCTGGAAGTGGGTGGCCATCGCGTTGTCGAAGTCCTCGTGCCGCATGTGCTCGAGCGGGCCGACCTGGATGACGCCGGCGTTGTTGATCAGGACGTCCACAGCGCCCCAGGCGGCAAGCACCTCCTCGACCGCTGCAGCCACATCGGCCTTGTCGCGGACGTCGCACCTGATCGCCATAACCTCCGCGCGATGCGCCTCTTCCAGCATCCGCTTGGCACGGTCGAGCTCACGCTCGTCACGTGCGAGCAGCACCAGCCTGGCTCCCTCGACCGCCAGCTTTCTCGCCAGAATCAACCCGAGGCCGCGGGACCCACCGGTAATCAGAACGACCCGCCCGCCGAAGTCGATCGCGCGGCGCGCGCGCGCGACCTGCGACGCGGCGTAGCCCGCTGCCAGGCCGGCGGCCAGCCCCACGATCCATTTCTGCTCACTGTTCATCGCTGGCTTCCTCCAGATCCTCATGTTCGTTGCGCTGCTCCCCGACGAGCAGCCGGCGGAGGATGACGGCATCGCGAGGCACGTGCCCGCCCACATCGTGGTTGAAGTAGGCGTAGACGTAGATGAACGGCCCCACGCGCTGGCGTCCGGTGGCCGACCCTGACATGTCGTGCAGGCACAGCGCCACCCGGTGGGCTTCCAGCAGCCTCAACACGTCGTCCGCATACCAGCTCGGCTCGCGGAACTCGACGACGTGGCGAATCCCCCGCGGAAGGACCTGCAGAAAATGCTCCAGCCTGCCAAGGTCCAGCTTCCAGCCAGGCGGGAGCTGGTAGAGCACCGGCCCCAGCCGCCGGCGGAGCGCCCGTGCCCGGCTGAAGCAGCGCTCGACCGGCTCCTCCGGGATCCTTCAGCTTCTTCATGTGGGTCAGGAAGCGGCTTGCCTTGACGGCAAAGAGGAACTTCAGGGGCGCGCGAGTGCACCCCACGCGCACGGGGGGTGGGGTGTCGCTCCGACTGGTCGACATCATCGCATCCCGAAGGGCTCAGGCGTATCGGCGAACCTGTGCCGCGCAGAACTCCGCGAACTGTCCCACGTCTTTTGGAGGGCTCGTGTAGTGGGGGCGCACGCCGCAGCACTCCGGCGTGAAACAGAACGTCAGTGTGACGTCGAACGGCTCGAGCGCCTTCATCTGCCGGTCGAACCATTGCTGCGCGTCAGGCTGCAGGCTGTCAGCCCAGCTCACCCCGGTGCGGACGTGACGCACCCCCAGATCCCGCATCCAGCGGACGGCATCGTCCAGGCGGTGGTCCTGGTAGTGGAACCATTGGCAAAGACCCATGGCAGGCGTGTACTCGGAGAAGGTCTTCAGCGCCCGCTTGGGCGTACCATCCTCACGCAGGAGCCCCATGTAGAAGTGGCGGTAGTAGGACGACCCTTCCGCCTCACGGTGCCGCGTCGTTGCCGGCCATGCGCGGGGCAGATCGTAGAGGCTGTACCAGTGAATGCGTTCCGCGCGGCCCGAGAGGAGCTCGGCTGTGCGGCGCAGCCCGAAGTCCTGCACCTCCTCGGCACCAAAGGTCGAGACTCCGACCTCCGAGACCCACACCGGGCGATCGGTCACCGCCCGGACCTCGTTCAACTTGTCCGGCCATTCGTCGATCTGCCAGTGATTCCAGTCCAGCGGGAAGCCGTGGACAGCCACCACGTCGACGCAGTCGATCGCGCCGTGCCGCTGAAGGGTCTGTATGAAGCCGGGGTCGATTGGCGAGATACCACCCATGACCCGCGTGAGCGCCGGGCGTTCCGCATGAATGGCCTCAGACGCAACCCTCACCATCCGTGAGAAGGTTTCCCACTGCGGGTCGAGCTCGAAGTCCCAGTGCGAGAGGTTGTTCGGCTCGTTCCACAGCATCACCGCCTCGATCACGGCGCCTCCTGGGACGAGGCCGGGTGCCGCTCTTGAGGCGGAACACGACGGCAGACGAATACCTCCGCCTCCGGATGGTCGGTGATGGCGAAGCCCGCGCTCCGGAGCATGGCCTCAGCGCAGGCCCGGTTCGGAATCCACCAGTTCGTCGGGTCGGCCGCGTAGCGGTGCTCGACGAAGTAGAGCACCGGATAGCCGGACTCCTCGAAGTGCGCCGTCTCGCTGAAGTCGTAATCCGGCGCCTGACGGCGGACGTGCGCCGGGCCCCGCAGCATGGACTGGAACACGAGCGTCTCACCGACAGCGTGGTCGTACAGGATGTCGAGCGCGAGCAGCGGATGCCGCAGGTGGTACAGGACGCCCATGAAGAGCACCAGATCGAATCGCTCCTGGAGCGACGGCAGGTCGTAGACGGACATCTGGCGCAGATCGACGTCGAGCCCGGCAACCTCCGCGGCCAGCCGGGCCTGCGCGAGGTAGCGCGGGTCGCTGTCGATGCCGAGCACGCGATCGGCGCCACGCCGCTTCATCTCGAGCGAGTAGAAGCCCGCGTTGCAGCCTACGTCGAGCACCGTGCGGCCGCGCAGGTCTGCGGGGATGGCATGGGCGAATCGCCGCCATTTCACGGCGGGGTAATCGCCCAGAAAATGGGCCGGGGCCGTCTGGACCCCCTCGAGGTTCAGGTTGTGGAACCAGTCACCGAGCTCGCGCACGCGTTGCTCGATGTCCTCCGGAGTCCGTTGCGCAAGGCTCATACGATCCTCACGATTGTTCTGTCGGGCAGCATTCTTCCCCCTGTGGCTTCCTGCACGTACTGTTCGAGCTCCATCGCACGATGCACTGCGGTGTGTGCCTGCAGAACCCGATCCTTCGCCCGGCGTCCCAGGGCGGCACGGGCGTCTTCCGGGAGTTCGCGCAGATAGTCGAGGACCTCGGCCGCGTTTCGCGCCACGAGGATTTCCCGGCCGGGCGCCAGAACCGACTCGAGCCCCGGCCACTCGTCGCTGATGATGGGCGTTCCGCACGCTGCCGCCTCGAAGAGCCGCACGCTGGGGGAATAGCCGGCCTCCACCATGTCCCTTCTCGTGACGTTGAGCGTGAACCGCAGCCGGTTGTAGAACGCCCGGTGGTCTGCCGGCGGCAGGTGGGTAATCCGCTCCACATTAGGAAGGGACGGCATGGACGCGGGGTACTGCGGCCCTGCAATGACGAAACGTCCCTGGGGCCAGGCCGTCGCGGGCTCGAGGAGCAGCCGGCTGAGGGTCGGCTGCCGGTCCGGACTGTACGTTCCGAGGTAGCCGAGATCCCGGTCCCGGGACGTCGAGGGGTCCTCGAGATAGAGATCGGGGTCCACCGAGCAGTAGAGCGCTCGCGCACGGCGGGCGCCGAACTCCGAAACCAGCCGGTCGAGTGTGGGTCCGCCCGTGAACGACAAGTACAGATCGAAGCCTGGGATCTGGCGACGTTCGAGGTATTCGGTGGCGTTCCGCTGGAGGGATGCAAGGGTGACGGGCGTATCGATGTCGTAGAAGGCAGTACACCCGCGCGCCGTCCGCAGAACGGCGTCCGCCACGGCAATCCCTTCGGGCACGTAGGATCCGACAATCACCAGGTCGGCCGCGGCAATCTGATCAGCAGCGGCGCCGAGCGCTTCCACTCTGTCGTAGATCTGCGTCCTGCAGTACGGCGGCTGCGGCAGGTCGCGGTTGTCTGCATACCACGGCGCGTCCCGCTCCAGGAACAGCACGTCGTGGCCTCGCGATGCGAGCCCTCGCACCAGCGCGCGGTAGGTGGTCGCGTGCCCATTGCCCCATGACGAGGTGATCGAGAGGCCGAGTATGACGATGTTCATGCGGTGAGCGCCTCACCCGCCGTGCGTCCCTGTACCTGCCGCAGGATCAGCATCAGCTCATCGACGCGGTGAGCGCACGTGTGCCGGCTCCTGATCACCTCGAGACCGCTCGACGCCAGATCAGCACGAAGAGACGCGTCAGAGGCCAGGGTGCGCAGGTGCTCGCGCATCTGACCGGGATTGCCCGCGACGAGGAAGTTCTCGCCGGGCCTGAACAGCCCTTCGGCATCCTCCCACCAGGCGGAAATCAGCGGCATGCCGCACGCGAGCGCTTCGAAGACACGGATCGTCGGAATGCCCCGCAGCGATTCCACGTACGGCCGCCGCGGGATGTGGACGGACATGCGATGCCTGGCGTACGCAAGCGGCGCCTCGCGATTGGGCAGCCAGCCTCCGTAGGCGATCCCCGCGGACCGGAGTTCCGCGAGCGCCTCCTCCGGGTATCGCACACCGTAAACCCGTGCGTCGAGACCGAGCTCACCGACCGGTTCCACGAGGTAGCTCCGGATCTCCGCGGTGCGCTCGCCGTCTCCCCAGTTGCCAATCCAGACGAGATCTGCCTCCGGCTCCACATCCGGCAGCGGCTTGAACGTTCTGGTGTCGGCAGCCTCGTGCCACGTCCACGCCCGGCGTCCCCACCCGAGCGAGAGGTATCGCTCGCGAATGACCTCGCCGAATGCGAGCACCCCGTCGTAGTGCTCGAGATCGTACGCGGCCATTGCGTCCGGGTCGGTCACCGATCGGTGATGCGTATCGTGGAACAGCAGGACGTAATCCCCGCCCCGGGCCTTGTGGGCGCCGATGCGTGACACCAGCGAGTGCGGGTTCCACTCGTGAACGAGTACCACGTCGGCGCCGTCGAGCGCGGCGTCGAGGTCCAGCGTCTCGAGGTTGACGGCGAGCGACGGGAGGTGCAGGAATGCGCGCTGCACCGCCTCCAGCGCGCCGGGGCCTTCGGTGGCCAGCAACTGCTCCCGGCTCCAGCCGTCCTCCGGTTCGTACACCCGCACCTCGTGTCCACGGTCGAGCAACTCGGCCACGATCCCGCGGAGGAAATGGGCGTTCCCATGGTTCCAGTCGGAGACGAGCGAGTGGCAGAACAGCACGATGCGCATGGGGGGGGCCGGGAGGGTCACAGGTCCGGATTGACGACTTCCGCCACGGGGGCCGGGGTGGCCAGCGTCTCGTCGCCAAGGAGCACCACGGCCTCGCGGTAACCGCGCACCGTTCCAACATCGACGTACGACTGGCCAGCCGGCACCCCCCGGGCACGCCCCCCCTCGTCGAGCCACGCGTTCACCAGGGTGCCGACATATTCATCCCGCCGGTTCCTCGCCTCCCACAGCGCGTGCAGTTCGCGGAGGATCGATCCGGGCATCTTGAAGGCTCCCCAGATCCAGCGGGACGAAGCCTGAGGACTCTTCACCTGAATCTGGAGCACGCGGTCCCGGTCATCGAGGACCACCGCATCGAAGAGCTCGGGCCGCTGGACCGGGAACAGCACAAACGACAGCTCGCCCTCGGGCAGATGCGTCAGGGCATCGGCGGGAAACCAGATCGTATCCGGGAGCCCCACGAGCACGTGCTCGTCAGGCGCAATGAGCGGCAGCGCGCGGAACACAGCGTCGCACAACCCGGCAGGCTCGGGCTGCACGCTGTAGAAGACCGTGGCCGCAAAGGCGCCGCCGCCGTAGTACTCGAGAATGTCGGACTTGCCCGGCGAGATGACGAAGCAGATCTTGTCGGCGCCGCCGAGCACAAGCCGTTCGACGAGGTACTCACTGACCGCCCGCGGCCGCTCCCGCTCCCCGTCGAGCCGGCTTCCCACCGGGAGAAGCTCTTTCGAAAAGGCCAGCGGCTGGATCCGGCTGCCCTGTCCGGCAGCGGGGATGACGCCCCACATCATGCGGCTCCCGCGCCGGCCCACGAGGGCTCGATCATGGCCTCGAGCTCGCGGGCGCGCACGGTGGACGTGTGGCAATCAAGCGTCCGCTCCCGAGCGGAGCGGCCAATGGCGGCACGCTCCGCATCAGGGATCGCAAGAGCCGCGAGGACGTCTTCGGTGCGCCGCGCAATCAGCACGTCCCGCGACGGCTCGAAGAACGCGTCGAGCCCTTCCCACCAGTCGCTGACCATCGCAGTGCCGCACGCCGCCGCCTCGAACATCCTTCCTGAAGGGCAGTAGCCCACCGCGGCCATCGCGGCGCGTGTGATGTTCAGCGTCAGGCCGGAGGAGCAGAACAGTGACGCGTGATCGGCCGGCGGCAGGTGCCAGAAGTAGAGAATGTTGGGGGTCCACGGAAAGTCGGCCGGGTATTGTGAACCGGCAATCGCAAACCGCTGCGATGGACGCTGGCGCGCTGCGGCGATGAACAGGTCGTCGAGCAGCCCTTGCCTGTCGGCCGCGTAGGTCCCCAGATAGGACAGGTCGTTCCGCAGCGCCTCCACAGGGGGGACCGGCCGGTGGACGTCCGGGTCCACGCTCCCGTACAGGGGCGCCACGACCCTGGCGCCAAGCAGATCCTTCAGCCTGTCGAGGGCCTCACCGCCCGCATAGCTCAGGACGATATCGAACCCGGAAAGCCCGTCGGCCGGGAGGTACGGCACGGGCTCACCCCGGGTGAGCCGCTCGAGCGTGACGGGGGAATCAAGGTCGTAGAACACCTTGCGGCGGATGCCGGAATCAACCACGGCGTAAGAGGCCAGAGGGCCGTCGGGGCAGTAGGACGTCACGATGCCGACATCCGCATCCGCAAGCTCGCGACGCGCCTGCACGGAAGCCTCTGTCCAGTCGTCGTACAGCACGAGGCGGCACCACTCGGCTCCAGCCATGTCGCGGTGTTCCGCGTAGTAGGGGACGTCCCGCTCGAAGAAGACCACCTCGTGGCCGCGCGCATGAAGGGCACGACAGAGACCACGCCACAGCGTGGCATGCCCGTTCCCCCAGGCGGAGCTGATCGTCAGCCCGAAGATCACGACCTTCATGACGGGACCTGCACTGCCGTGCGCTCGCACAACAACACGTCGAGCTGCGCGGCACGGTGCTCGTACGTGTGCTCGGCAAGAATTCTGCTCCGGGCCGCCTGGCCTATCCCCGCCGCCCGGACTGGATCCAGCTCCGCCAGGTGAGCGGCCACGCTCTCACCGTCCGGCGCGACAAGCACCTCCCGTCCGGGCTCGAGGAAGGCCTCGATCCCTACCCATTCATCCGTGATCAGGCAGGCGCCTGCCCCGGCTGCCTCGAACACCCGGGTAGCAGGGGAAAATCCGTACCGCGCCATGCTGTCGCGGCTGATGTTCAGCACCGCACGCGGCGTGCAGTTGAAGACATTGTGGTCGCGGGTGTACACGTGGCCGACGTAGCGGATGTTGGGCGGCATCCCCTTGTCCCCCCAGCCGTTCCCGCCAAGCACGAAGCGGGAAGCGGGCAGACGCTCGGCCGCCGCGAACAGGAAGGCCTCTACACGCGCCTCCCGATCCGGCAGGCGATTGCCGAGGAACCCCAGGTCGCCCGCGAACCGTTCGTCAGGAGCCACCGGGAAATGGGTCGTGGGATCCAGGGCGTTGTAAACCGGCACGCAGAGCCGCGCACCCACGGCCCCGTACCCCTGCACGACCGGCTCACCTCCGCCATAGGTGAGGACGAGGTCGTACCGCGGCACGAGCGCATGGAACGGGTCGGCAGGATCCGCCGCCAGACGGTCGAGTGTTGCCGGCGCGTCCACGTCCCAGAAGATCGTCAGCGCGTGCGGCGCCTTCTCCTCCAGCACCGCCTCCTCGAGCAACGCATCGAACACACCGACGCCGCTGGTCTTGACGACGATGTCGGCGCCGCGCGCCTGCCGCAGCGCGGCCCGGACTCCGTCTTCCCCAGCGCCGGGCTCCACCGGGTAGACGACAACGCGCGCCCAGTCGGGATCCTCGATGTCACGATGGCGCTGCCGATCGTAGGCGTCCGGCTCGTAGAAGGTCACATCGAAGCCGCGGCCGGCCAGCGCGCGGATGATTCCGCGATAGTAGGTTGCCGCGCCGTTCCAGTAGGCAGATACCAGGCTCGACCCGAAGAATGCGATGCGGGGCTTCATCCCAGAAGGTCCTCGTATGTCTTCAGATACTCGTCTGCCGTGCGGTCGATGGTGAACCGCAGGCTCCTCGCCCACGCGCGGCGGGCCAGGGCCTCACGGCGCACCGGGTTTGAAATCAAGTCCTCGAGAGCAGCCCCCAGCGCAGGGCCGTCGTTCGGGTCCACGAACGTGGCGGCATCGGACCAGTTCTCCCGCAGGCTGAGGATGTCACCGAGCACGAGCGCGCACCCGGCACTGGCCGCTTCGAGCACGGAGAGACCGAACGGCTCGTAGCGGGCGGGCAGCGCGTAGATCGCGGCGCGCCGATACCAGCTCGCCAGTTCCGGTGCCAGCAGATGCCCGAGCCTCCGGACGCCGGGAAGCTCGCACGACGGGGCCTCGGGAGCGCGCGCCTCCCCGGCCACACACACGGGCCAGCTCAATTGACCGGCGACCGCGCAGAGCGCCGCGATGTTCTTCCCCTCGTCCCACGCCCGCCCCGCCGAGAGAACCACCTCTTCCTTCGCGCCCCAGAACGGCTCGGCGTGCCCGCCCGCCACCATGCAGCCGTTTGGAATGACGCGAGCCCGCAGCGCCGGGCCGTACTCCTCTTCCAGCGCCCGCAGCATCGCCGCGGTTGGCGCGATCACCACGCGCGCGGCCAGGAGACCGGCGGCGATCGCCTCCCGATACTCCTTGAACCGCGCTGGGGCTTCCTCCCCTTTCACTGCGCGCCACCAGGAGCGGACGCAGGAGTGCGCGACGACGACGACGGGCGCGCGCCACTCGAGCGCGGCATGAGCATAGCCATTCAGGTGCACGACATCGGGCAGCAGGGCACGCTCGAGCGCCAGCAGCCATCCTCCCGCCCGCCGCACGTCGTCCCACGGATTCTCCATCCACTCGAGACGGAAGGAGCGGTCGAGGATGGCGAGCCCGGCAGCCTCCCCTTCACGCCGTTGCGAGGGACTTGGGAAGGGCCCCATCACGGCGACGGTCGTCCTCACACCGCGGGCTGCGAGCGCGCGGCCAAGGTCGATCGTGTACCGCCACACGCCGCCGACGGCGTCGGCCGTCATCAGCACATGACGAACCGTGCGGCTTCGGCCAGGTTCGGCGTGCAACCGGGGATCCGGGGCGGCGTCTGCGGGTCCGAACGGACCGGCCGGCCCGACGTGGCGGACGACTCTCGAGAGATCAGCGCCCTGCATCGGCGGGCGTCCGGCAGGTGACGGCGCCGTCGGACCAGCCCTGGCCCTGCCGCGGCGGCGTCCAGGCCTCCAGCTCGGACAGGGGCCGCGGGCGCGCTTCCTGGATGTCGCTGAACTCGTCGTAGCGCGCCAGGTAGTGGTCCATGGCGCGTTCCCACGCCCGGTCGTCCGGAGCCCCCCACTGCCGGGTGTATCCCGGTGAGCCGGGGTACGGGAACATCGGCACTGGCTTGTTGGCCCAGACGCCGTAACCCTGCAGGTGCAGGCGCCAGCGTTCCACCTCGGCGGGGTCGTCGCTTCCCGACTCCAGCAGGTTCGCCTGTACGAAAGGCACGTGCCCCTTGGCGCATATCAGCCGGGAGGCAATCTCCTCGGTGGTCAGTCTGCTCCCCTTGTCGAGCAGGTTGCGCCCTTCGACGGTAATGCTCTCGACACCCGCTTCGATCGACACACAGCCGGCCCGCCCGAGCAGATCCAGGTTCGCGGGTGTCCACAGGTCGATACGTGTCTGGATTCCGAACTTGATTCCGCGAGGAACAAAGGCCTCCAGCAGCTCGCGATTGGGGAGGAAGATCTCGTCGATGAAGTAGACGTACTCGACACCCTGTGCGCGCAGCCCGTCCAGCTCCTCCAGAATCACAGGCAGCGGGCGCTTGCGATAGTCGTCCCTGAAGTTCTCTTTCGCACAGAACGTGCAGTGATACGGGCAGCCCCGAGACACTTCCATTTCAGCGCCAGGCCCCTGCGGCGGTGCGTCGAAGCGGTGATGGTGGTGACCGTGACGCCGTACATCGTCGGCCTGCCACGCGAGTGCCGGAAGCGTCCCCATGTCGCTCGCGTGCGGACCTCCCTGCACCCGCACCTCACCCCCGCGGGCGTACGCAATCGAGCCGATGGCCTCCCAGCTCACCGGCTCCGACGCCAGGCGCGGCAGCACCTCTTCGCATTCCCCCAGCACGCCAACGTCCACGCCAAGCTTTCGAAGGGCCGCAGCCGGGGTCGTGGACACATGAGGGCCGACAACGATGCGGGTCGCGGGGATGTGCTGGAGTGCGGCCAGCGTCTCTTGCGGCACCCGCAGCTCCGGCGGCGCACATCGCCAGAACAGGTAACTGGGGGCGGTGGTTATCACCAGACGGTCCGGGACGAACGCCTCGACCCTTCTCACGACCTCGGCGATCGGCAGATCGTGCAGCTGCGCGTCCACCAGGAGCACCTCGTGCCCCTCAGGCTCGAGCAACGCCCGAGCGTAGCCGTATTCGAGGGGCAGGTGCGCCTCGCGGCAGCCGAAATAGATACCCCCCTCGAACGTCCAGCGTGGATTGATCAGGGCGAACTTCACAAAGCCACTCCGCTGCCCACGAGCTCGGCGGAGGCGGCCGTGCCCGATTCGGTGAGCCAGGCGGCCAGCCGCTCGATGCCCTCGGCGACCGGAACCTGAGGGGACCAGCCGGTGGCAGCCATGAACCTGGCCGTATCGGAGACGTAGTACCGCTGATCGGCCGGTCTCCACGACTCCAGATGGAACGAGGGGCGCCTGCCCATGAGCTCGCCTATGACGTCAATCAGCTCGAGAAGACTGATCGTGCTCGACGGCCCGCCGCCGATGTTGTACGCGTGGCCGCTCGTCTCGGCAATCGCGTCGTGGGCCCGCAGCATGGCGTCTACCAGATCCTCCACGAAGAGGACGTCCCTCACCTGCCGCCCGTCTCCGTAGAGGGTCAGCGGACGTCCGCGCAGCGCCTGGATGACGAAATGCGCGACCCACCCCTGGTCCTCCGTCCCGAACTGGTGCGGCCCGTAGATACAGCTCATTCGGAACACCGTTGCCGGCAGCCCGAAGGTTCGGGCGTAGTCGAGGACGTATTGTTCCGCCGCACCCTTGGAACATCCATACGGGCTATGGAAATCGAGTGGACGACGTTCGGAGATGCCGCAGCTGGCGACCTCGGGATTCTCCGGCTCGTACCGGCGATCCCGCACACGGAGCCGCAGATCTTCGAAATGCCCATACACCTTGTTGGTGGACGTGAAGAGGAGACTCGGGCGGTCCGGCATCTTCCGGACCGCCTCCAACAGGTTGAGCGTCCCGCGGGCGTTCACCTCGAAATCCAGCACCGGATCGGCAAGGCTCGTCGTAACGGCGACCTGCGCGGCAAAATGGAACACCCGGGAGGTGCCGGCGACCGCTGCACGCACTGCTTCCGCGTCACGTACATCGGCGACAACCAGTTCCACCGCCTCCCCGTGCTCTGCCTTCAGCCATGCGACATTCCCCTCGACACCGGGCCTCGAGAGGTTGTCCAGGAGCCGAACCCGCCAGCCATCACGCAGCAGCCGATCGGCAACGTTCGTCGCGACGAAGCCGGCCCCCCCGGTAATGAGGACGAGTGCGCCGCTCTCTGGCCGGCTCATACCGTCAGCCCCCGTGCGGCAAGCTCGCGGCTCGCGTGGTCCACGTGGTCCTGTGCCGTCTGGTCCCGCAGCCACTCGGCGAGCTCGACGAGCCCGTCTTCCAGTCTTACCTGCGGCTCGTAGCCGAGGATGTCGCGGGCGAGGGTGACGTCCGCAAAGCAGTGCCGGATGTCGCCGACCCGGTACTTCCCGCAGATGTCCGCCCCGGTCGTCCTTCCCAGCACCGCGCCCAGCATGTCGGCCACCTCCCGCACGCTATACGAGGTGCCGCTTCCCACGTTGAACGCACGGCCGGCCGCGCCGGGTACTTCGAGCGCGAGCCGGCAGGCCTGCACGATATCGGCAACGCTGACGAAGTCGCGCCGCTGCAGGCCGTCCTCGAAGATGAGCGGCGGGTTGTCGTTGAGCAGTCGTGAGGCAAAGATCGCCAGCACACCCGTGTAGGGATTGGACAGCGACTGCCGCGTTCCAAAGACGTTGAAGAATCTGAGCGCCACCGTGGGGATGTTGTAGGCGCGGCCGATCATCAGGCAGAGGCGTTCCTGATCGTATTTCGAGAGCGCGTACACGGAAGACAGCGACGGTGTCTTCGTCTCCGGTGTCGGAAGGGGCACCAGCGGCTCGCCTGAGGGCCCGCGCAACTCCCAGTCGGCGGCACGGAGCTGATCGAGCCCGCGCTCCGTCCCCTCCACGAGCATGCCGGACGCATCGCGATACTGCCCTTCGCCGTACAGGCTCATGCTCGACGCGACGATGAGCCGCTCGATGGGCCGCGCCGCACATTCCTGCAGGAGTACGGCGGTCCCGAGATTGTTCGTCGACGTGTAGTGCTCGATTTCGTACATGCTCTGGCCGACGCCGACGGCCGCTGCGAAGTGATACACCGCTTCCACGCCCTCGAGCGCGCCGCGCACGGCCCGGGCGTCGCGTACGTCGCCGCGGATCAACTCCACCTCAGGGTGTAAGTAGGCGGGGCGCTCCCCGCCGTTGCCGTGAACCTGAGGCACAAGACTGTCGAGTGCGCGTACGCGGTGCCCGCGGGCGATCAGGTCGTCCGCCAGGTGCGACCCGATGAATCCCGCGCCACCCGTAATCAGGATGTTCATGAACCTCTGCCCCCCCACGAATCTGCCGTGTCCGCGTGGTGTCCGACTTGCTTATAGCCCTGCGTCACCATGCGGTTCAGCAGAGGAAGTAGCAAAGCGGGTTCCAGTCAGCGCGCAAGCGCATGGGAGTACACGTGCATATGCCCATATGCACGTATGGGCATATGCGCCTATGAAACGCCTCACAGATGAGCAGGTAGGCCTTGTCACGCGGAGGGCGCGCGCCCTCAGCGACGGGACACGCGTGCGCATTATCGATGTGCTGGCACGGGCAGAGCAGCCGGTCGGACAGATCGCGGCGGCACTGGATTCACACCCCTCGACGATTTCCAAGCATTTGCAGGTGCTATTTCACGCCGGGCTGGTCGAGCGGCGCCGGTCGGCGAGCACGGTGATCTACTCGATGGCGGATGCGGAGGTCCTGGACTGGTCCCTGAGCCACCTGTATCCTGCGGATACGTCTCGCGAGGTCTGCCGCTACACCCGAACGGTTTTCCCTTCTCCCTTTTCCCTTTGTCCCTTTCCCCCTTGTCCCTTCTAAAAAGACACCCCTCCGCGCAGAAAGCTGCACGCGATGCGGTCGGGAATACTGGATAGGGCTGGCGGACGGGCGGACAGCGGCAGCGTGGTCAGGCCACGCTGCGCTTGGCCTTTTCTTTTCCGGCGGTGTCCTCGGCCACCGTCAACCGGTTGTCGACGGACACGGCCCCAAGGGCGCGCGCCAGGATGTCGGCGCGGCGGCGGTCCATACTGGACCGGACCACCCCGGTGAGCATGACGTGGCCGTCTTCGACCTCCACCGTCACGTACGTCCGGCGCCGGCCGGAGCCAGTCCAGAACACCGGATCCTCTTCGATCCGTTCCGTGATGAGCTGCTGAAGATCTTCGTCTTCCAGGGGTTCCGGTCTGTTTCGTGCTGTCACACGCGCGCGCATGGGCTTCCTCCGTGCGGTTCACCGCTCTGCCTGTGAATACCGCAAAGGTGGCTTGGTTGCTTACCCAATGAGACGCTCAGTCGCACAAAAACGAGCCCATGGGTGAGGAGGGGACCCTCCGGAGGATTCGATCTCCAGGAAAGGTCACCGAACAATATACAACTCCTGGCCCCCATCTGTCTCCACATGTTCCAGGTGCAAGGCCGACCGCGCGAACGCCACCAGCTCCGGGGAGGCTCTCGATGTATCGACAATAACGTAACCAATCTTCAGCCGGATGGCAGTTTCGTGGGCCTGGTCCATGGCCACCGCCCTGCGCGCGGCGCTGATCTCCGCACCCTCACTGAGGTCGAGCAGCACACTGAGCAGCGGGATTCGACGGTATCGCTGCACCTCCCGCCTGGGCAGGCGCGACAGGTAGCCCCCGACGAGGGGCTTTCCGTGGAACGTCTGGAGGAACTGGGCATGCGCCGAGAAATCCCCTGTCGAACTCAGGCCATCCCGCAGGCCGATGGGCAGGTGCATGACGCGAACAGGCCGGGGATCCGCGGCCAGCGTGCTGTAGAAACCGGGCACCCGGACCGGGTGGAGCGTGCGGGGGGCCGGGAAAAGCTCGACGAGCATCAAGGCCCCGACCAGCAGCGTGGGCACCCACGGCCGCCCTGAGCGCGCGCGCAGCCCCTTCAGGGCACACGCCAGCAGCACGGCCACACCCAGCATCACCAGAATCGTCAGCCGGGTCGGCATTCTGGCCGCCCCGATGACAGGCAGATAGCGGAGCAGCGCCCAAGGGGTGGGGATGTACGTGTTCACACCCGCAACGTGCACGAAGGGGCCGAGGGCGAGCAGTGCCGCCAATGCCGTGAAGACGCTCCAGTAGACCGGCAGGCGAACTCCGGCATAGACCACCGCGATAGCGATCGTCACGAGCACCGTCCACGGAATCGCCGCGACGTTCTCGACCAGGCCGTCAGGCATCCGGGCCAGCCATCCCGATGCGGCCCCCCCGAGGAACGTCCCGACGGGATTGGGCACGAAAAAGGCCAGCAGATCGACCCCCGGGGCGCTGCTCCGCCACCAGACCGGCGGCGAGATCCACTGCCCTTCTCCCATGTGCCGGGTCATGGCCGACAGCACCGGCGCCAGAAGCGCCACACAGGTCACGCCGGCCAACAGCCCCACCGGAACCAACCGCCGCATACGCTGTGAACGCCAGGAGATTCTGGGCCGCAGCGCGATCCAGGTGCGAACGAGCACGAGGATCGTCAGGAGCAGCACCGGCGTGTACAGGCGCACCATGCTGACCCGCAGGCCGAACAGATCCATTCGGCCCCCCCCGCGCAGAATCATGACGACGACAAGGCCAGCGAGCACCATGATGGTCAGGTCCAGCCCCGCGCGCAGGGCGAGTGGCGCCGATCCCTCGTGCCGTTCGAGGACCACGGCTTCCCATCCGATCAGGAACACCGCCATCAGCGCGCAGTAGACCGCGTAGTACGGATCGGAAAGGAACGCCCAGGCCACGATTGCCCCGGCCGCGAGGGACCGCCGGACGGTCGGAGCATCGATCTGCAACCGGTACAGCAGCAGGGCGAAGGCCGGGAGGGCTGCCGCCTGCACGAGGCTGAAGTGCGCCATCTGCCTCGCGGTCATGAAAGGAGAAAAGCCGTACAGCAGCCCGCCGAGCCACGCCGCCGCTGTGTCCCCCACGCGGACTCTGAGGAACAGGAACATCACGTAGGCGCTGAGGACGGAGCTTCCAACGGTCAGCGCGTTGAACGTCGCAACGGTCCCAAAGCGCGGGAGCAGGGGGAAGGCAACCAGGTTCGCGGCGGTCGTGTAATTGTGCAACGTCAGGGGAACGGACGGCGTGGCCGACAGGATGGCGTCGGTCAGGAACGGCAGGCGTCCGGTCTCGACGATCTCGTGACGGAACACCCAGAGGTTCCACACGTAAACGCCGGTATCTCCGCCGGGTGCGCCGAGCAGGGCCTCCCCGAAGTGCAGGGGCAGCGGCCAGACGAACAGCACCGCGACCGACACGTATCCTAACAGCGCCACGGCGTGAAGCCGGGCACCCGTGGCAGGCATGGCAGCGGTATTAGAAGCTGACGGCTCTGCGGTTGGCAAGTGCGGGTGGCTAGCCGACGACCCCCGCCTTCTTCATGACAGCCAGCGTGGTCTCGAGCCCGAGGCGTGCGCCATCTTCCGGCGACATCTCTACGGGAATCCGGCCGAGCGGCTCCGGGCTGATGCCCCCTTCATACCCGATCTTTCCGAGTGCCTGGTAGAAGGTCACGTGATCGATGATCCCTTCACCGGGCATGAGCCGCTGGTTGTCGCGGACCTCCTCGGGCGGCTGCGCCCTGGCATCGGACGCGTGGATATGGACGATGCGGGACTTGCCGGCAGCATGGATGTCGGCTGCCGTGCCGCCTGAGTGGTGCCAGTGCCAGATATCCAGCACCGCCCCCACATTCGGCGCAATCTCGGCTCCGAGCGCAACGGTCTCGGGAAGGGTCCAGATGAACTGATGCGGCGCCCGTTCGGAAGGGGACCGGAAGTGCGAGGGCCCCAGAAACTCGAGGCCGAGGCGGATGTTGGAATTCCCGAGGATCTCGGCGATGGGCGCGAGCCGCGCCTTGACGAACGCCCGCCGCTCTTCCCTGGGTACCGGGCTTCCCGGCGACATGACGGCCATGACCTGATGACAGCCAATGGCATCGAGGAACTTCGCGCTGTCGGCGAGCCCCTTGACGCCTTCCTGGAAGGCGTCCTCATCCGGCGTGGCAAACTGCAGCGGCAGCCCTGCAATGGCCGGCTTGACCCTGGCCTCGGCAAGCAGCGCCCGTGTAGCTTCCACCCCCTCCTTCCGCGCCGCTCCAAGGTTCACGTCCACCCCGCCGTATCCCAGGCGGCCGGCGAGCCGGACGAAATCGGCCCAGGGCAGCGGCTGTTTCGGCTTATTGACGAGCGTTCCGTTCAGGGATACGTACATGCCGGTCGCGGCCTCGCCGCGGCGCGTTGCCATCAGCAGCGCACTGGCACAGGCGGTTCGCTCGAGAAACTGACGCCGGGTGATGGACGATTGCATGCACTCTCCTCTGCGGGGGAGACTCGGAGTGAGGCCGGCGCGCAGGCTCCCCGGATCCGGACGGGAAAACCGGCAATGCTCGGGCGCGGTACGCCGCGAAGAATACCTCAGAACCCAGGCGATGCGATCAGCTGCATGCAGGACGAGCCCTTCAGAAGCTCTGCGTAGGGACCGGCGCCCGGGCGGGCTCCGCGGAGGGCTCACACAAGGCACCGAAGGCGAAGCCGCGCCTCCCGAGCTGCGGCACGAGCCGTCTGACCGTCTCGGCGGCATGACGCCGATCCGCCCGCGGGTTCTCGTGGTGCCCGTCATGGATCACGACGACGTCGCCGTCGGAGGCTTTCCTGGCAAGGCGTGCAGCGATTCGATCCCCGCGCGGCTGCTGCCACCAGTTCCAGTCCCACATCCCCCAGCTCCACCCGGCAAGCCGGAAGTTCGCCGTCTCGAGCCCCTCGTACATCGTGGCACTGCGCCAGCCCGCATGCGGCCGGAACAGACGACAAGGCTCCGTACCGGTGATGGCGGTAATGCGGCCGTAAGCATGGTGCAGCTTCCCGGCGATCTCCTCCGGCTCCATCATCGCCATCCACCGATCGCCGGTGTGGAGACCGATGGCGTGACCTTCGGCGGCAATCCGCCGTACGATGGGCGCGGTCTCGGCATTGATGTGCTCGTCGATCAGGAAGAACGTGCCCCTCGCCCGCGTTTCCTGGAGCGCGTCGAGCACCTGCGGCGTCCACTCCGGATTGGGCCCATCGTCGAAGGTGAGGTAGATCGTCGGGGGCGCCCCCGGCCGGTGCTGCATCTGCCACAATGAACGGGCTGGGCGGAACGGCTCCAGCAGGAATGGGAAGGGCGCTGTATGGGCGAGCAACGTCACTCCCAGCAGCACCGCGAACAGGGCAAGCATCCTTCGATAGTACCTGACGGAGGAGAGTTGATGAAATCGGAAGCGGGGGCGCAGCAAGCTCGTCCGGGTCATGCCGGTGGTGTGATCCTGGCCGATGCTCTGATACACGGGAGAGGGCAGCGATGAGAGGAAATCGGGGCGCGAGCGTCGTGGCCGTCGTGCTGGCACTTGCCGGAGGAACGATTTGGTATTTGAACAGCCGGGAGGCCGGCCCCGGTACCGCAGAGCATCACGCAGGGCATGCGGCGGCTGGGGCTCATGAACATGCCCTGTCTGGCGGGTCGGCGGCGACGGATCGCGAGATCCGTCCGGTCCTGAATGCGACCCCGGCGCCCGATCCGGCGCCAGAGGGAATGGTCTGGATCCCCGGTGGCACCTTCTTCATGGGATGTCCGGATTGCGGGCTGCCTGATGCGGAGCCTGTTCATGCCGTTCGTGTCGACGGATTCTGGATGGACGAGGCACCGGTAACCAACGCGCAGTTCGCCCGTTTCGTCAAGGCGACGCAGTACGTGACGGTGGCAGAGCGCCCCCTGAATCCGCGCGACTTCCCCGGCGTCCCCGCGGCGGCACTGGTACCCGGCTCCGTAGTCTTCGTGGCGCCGCCAGCCGTGCGTTCGTTGGAGAACCCTGGCCAGTGGTGGCAGTACGTCGGCGGCGCGAGCTGGCGTCACCCTGAAGGAAGCGGTAGCACGACGGACGGCCGGGAGGGGCATCCTGTCGTGCACGTGGCCTGGGAAGATGCGGTTGCCTACCTCACGTGGGCCGGCAAGCGCCTGCCCACGGAGGCCGAGTACGAGTTCGCCGCGCGCGGAGGGCTGGACCGCAACCGGTACTCATGGGGAGACGACCTGCGGCCCGGCGGTACGCCTGCAGCCAATATCTGGCAGGGGACGTTCCCGGTCTCGAACAGCGCCGAGGACGGCTTTCGAGGTACATCGCCGGTGGCGGCCTTCCCGGCCAACGGGTTCGGCCTCTATGACATGGGGGGGAACGTCTGGCAGTGGTGCGCCGACTGGTACCGCGCTGATGCCTATCGCAGCGATCCTGCGGCGCTGCGCGACAATCCGCAGGGCCCCTCCGACAGTTTCGATCCCCAGGAGCCCGGCGTGCCGAAGCGCGTCCAGCGCGGAGGATCATTCCTCTGCTCGGATGCCTACTGCACGCGCTATCTCGTGGGCAGCCGCGGCAAGGGGGCGGTCGATACGGGGAGCTCCAATGTGGGGTTCCGTGGCGTCCTGCGGCCGTGAGGGCGCGGCCGTCCCGATCGGGCCGGCCGGAATCCTGTACCCCTTTCACCGTGCAGGCACGCGCCAGAGGAAAAGCTGCACACGATGCTCGCCTGCCGTCACGACCTTCTCCGGCTTCCACTCCCCTATTGGAAACTGGTGTGAAACCACCCGCGTGCCGGGACGGAGCTCCCGCTTCAGTTTGGGCTCCAGATCGCGGTTGACGCCCGGCGACAGGTAGAGGGTGACGACGGTGGCGTCACGGATGTCGGCCGTGAACAGATCCTCTTCGATGAAGGTGACCCTGTTCTCGAGCTCGGCGTCCCGCGCGACCTGCCGGGCGATCTGGACCAGCTGCGGCTGCAGCTCGATCCCGACGCCCCGCGCCCCGTACTTCTGGGCCGCCAGGATCACGATCCGTCCGTCCCCCGATCCGAGATCGTAGACGACGTCTTCGGATGTGACCTCCGCCAGCGCCAGCATCTCGTGGACGATGGGTTCGAAGCTCGGGGCGAAGAAGATGTCGGGGGTCCGGGCGGGGCGCTGCGGCCCGGCGGTCCCTGAGGCCTGCTCGCTCTGGCCAGCCCCCACCAGGGCCAGGATGCAGATCAGCGGGACCGCAGGAAAGGGACGGAGCACGCGGATCGCGGATCTGCGGTGGGACAGGTAAACGCCTCAGCGGCTACAGGCTCGCCAGGAACTCCCGTGTCCAGCGGGCGCTCGCAGAGGCATGTGCCAGGTTGCGCTCCGCCGGCGTGCCCTCCGGTTCGTCGGTTGCCGCTGGCGCCGGCTCGCCCTTGTCGCTGAGGACAAGGAACCGGGAGAACTCCCACGCGGGCGTATTGCGGTACAGCTCCCAGAACTGCGGATTCGTGTAGGCGAACATCCGAGGCTTGGGCGTGACGATGACTTCGATTGTGACCGCCTTGCCCGGACAGGCCTGAACGTAATTGCGGATCAGGGTGTCCATCCCGATGGTGCCCTCCCCCATCCGGGTCCAGCGCACGGCCACCCCCTCGCCACTCTTCCAGATGGCGCTGTCGCGCAGGTGGCTCGTGAGGATGTAGGGGGCCAGCGTCTCCAGGGTCAGATGCGGATCTTCGATCGTCCACGCGGAATTGCCGGAATCGAAGGTCACCCCGACGAACTCGGGGCCCGCGGCTTCCACGAGCATCTTCAGCTCGCGCGCCTGCATGTCCCCCGCGTGATTCTCGATCGCGATCTTCACGCCCGCGTCCATGATCCGGGAACGCGTGTTCTTGAGCACCTTGACCGTCTCTTCGATGTGCGCCTCGATACCCGTGCGCCTGTCGGCGCTGCTGCCGAGAAAGGCCCGGACGATCGGGGAGCGCATGATGCGTGCAGCCTCGGCCATCCTCCCGAGCTGGTCTTCGGCGGTGCCGGCCGCCTTGTCGAAGGAGGTCGAGGTCGGGCAGATGGAGCGCATCCCGACTTCCACGTCCAGACCCAGTTCGTCGGCCCGGGTCCGCACCTGCCGCAGATGGTCGGGCTCGAGACTCCCGAGGAACCGGATTTCACTGAAGTGGATCACCTTGGCCTGAGACTTCGCCACGAAGTCGAGCTGCTGGAAGGGGGTCCAGTTCTGCGCACCGACGCTGAACATGTCGATGCCGAAGCGCACCGGGGTGGCTGGCGTCTGGGCAGCCACCGGGCTGCCAAGCGCGACGGCGGCCGCGCCGAGGGTCTTCAGGAACTCCCGCCGGTCGGGTGCCGCGGCAGTCGTGATCTGGTCTGGGTGGTGTTCCAAGGGAATGCTCCTCTGCGTCCGTGACTGGACGCACATTCTCGCACGATCAGCGACGTCCCGACACAATCCGCGCCGTGGTGACCGCCTGGCCTTCGTGCCGCTGGGTGTGCTCCGCCGCGTGGAAGAGCAGGCCTATGGTCGTGGACGGCAGCCGCCCCCTGCCCACCTCGCGCCGGTCGAGCAGCGTGGCGTCGCTCGTGTTCCGGAGCTGCTCGAGAGCGCGGTCCACCTCCGCCTCGAACGCGGCCATGAGCGCGGCGCCGGCGTCGGGGGTTGGATCGGACTGGGCTTCACGGGCAAGGGCGTCCAGCTGCGCGGGCGTCAGCCCCTCTCCGCGGGCGTACGTGCAGAGCCGATCCAGGCTGCCGGTCGCATGGCGCACGTGGAACCCCACGGAGGCCGCACCGGAGGGACGCTCCCGGATCTGCTCATCTGTCAGACGGGGCAGGAGCGCCGAGAGCTCCTCTCGAGATTGCAACAGACTGTGGGCGACGGGCTGCAGGAAAGCGGGGATGCCAGGGATCGGGCCGCGAAGCCAGACTTCGGGGGCAGGGCTCGTCGCCATGCGGGTACTTGGATCCGCTTCGTCGTGTCAATCCTGCCCGGGCCGCCTGACTCGCACACCGCCCCGGAAAGGGGACGGC
>Ga0183260_10000592_pt1 | contig 30665 bp, 26 predicted proteins | sample AntDrymUQ4972206_2_FD_129768 | JGI IMG/M metagenome (GOLD analysis project Ga0183260, IMG submission 129768) | Polar desert sand microbial communities from Dry Valleys, Antarctica - metaG UQ497 (22.06) (version 2) (version 2) | ecosystem: Environmental > Terrestrial > Soil > Desert | place...
ACATCATCGGATCGACCTCCGGCTCGGGCGACGTCTCGCCCGACCGCATCTTCGGCGGGATCGGCAACGACACGATCAACGCCCTGGATGGCTCGCAGGACCTGCTCTCCGGACAGGACGGCATAGACACTTGCACCGGCGACTCTGGCGTCGACGAGTACAGCGGTTGCGAAGTCAGCAACCAAACCTAGGCCACACTGCAGCAAAACAGACGGAAGGTCGCAGGGCGGGTTCGACTCCCGCCCCGTCTGCTTCCCAAGTCAGCAACAAGCTGGCCCGATTGCTTCCTCCTCTTCACTCTTCGATTCCGGCGCGCCCTTCCTCTCCCGGCGCATATCCTCTAGCGAACCGAGTTGTGGCTCTCTACACCCACCGACCCTGGGGGTGCCATGAATTACCCGATGTCTGATACCGACCGCTCGGTTCAGGCTGCGGCGCGCCGGTTCGTCGACCAGGAGCTCATTCCTCACGAGGTCGAGGCCGAGATGAACGGCGGGGCCATCCCTCCGGAGGTCAAGGAGAGGCAGAAGCGCCGGGTGAGTGAGCTGGGGCTCCATGCGATGAACATCCCCGCAGAGCTCGGCGGTGCCGGGCTCAACTCCTTTCAGCAGGTGCTCGTCTCGGAGCAGGTCGGCCGGGTCACGAATGCCCTTGGCTGGGTCATCGATGCACCCGCCTCATGGCTGCCCAAGGTCGCAAGCCCGTTTCAGATGGACACCTGGGTACTGCCGACCATTCGCGGTGAGCGCAAGGAGTGTTACGCGATCACCGAAGAGAACGCGGGCTCAGACGTCGACGACATCGAGGCTACGGCGCGCCGGACCGAGGGTGGTTACCTGCTCAACGGTGTCAAGTGGCACGTGACCTCGGCCAACCTCGCCGACCACTGCTTCTTCCAAGGCAAGCTTACAGACGGAGAGCATGCAGGCTCCCACGGCTTTTTCATCGTCGACCTCGACACCCCGGGAGTGGAGGTGGTGCGTACTCCCACGTACATGCACAACTATCCCGCCCACCATCCCATTCTTTCCTTCACAGATGTCGAGGTACCTCGGGCGAATCTCGTAGGTGATGAGGGCCAGGGGATGGGATTCGCCTACGAGTGGTTCCGCTACGAAAGGTTGATGATCGCGGCGCGTTGTTGCGGCGCTGCCGAGCGCCTTATCCAGGAAGCGACCGAGTTCGCAACTTCCCGGCGCGCCGGGGGCAATCTGATCTCCGAATACCAGGCAATTCAGTTCATGCTCGCAGATTCTCTGACCGAGCTCTGGGCCGCTCGCCTAATGACGTACCAGGTCGCCCAGGGGATCGACGCCGGGATCGATGTGAAAGTGCAGCACGCGCAGTGCTCGATGGCAAAGCTCTACGCGTCGGAGATGGCGAATCGTGTGGCCGACCGGGCGCTTCAGATTTTCGGGGGCCGTGGTTACATGCGGGAGAACGTTGCCGAACGGTTCTATCGTGAGTTGCGAGTTGATCGCATCTGGGAAGGCACCTCTGAGATCCAACGCGTCATCATTGCCAGTCAGCTGTACAAACGCGGTACCAACGCCTTGATCGGATAAGGAGCTTAGACCAGTGGCCCAGACCGCCGACCAGACGACACAAGCGCGCCTCGAGGAGCTCATCACCGATCAGGAGAGACTGTTCCTCGAGCGTCAACCCACCTCGGCCCGGATGGTGGCCCGGGCGAAGCGCTCTCTCGCCGGCGGAGTCACCTCGAACTGGCAGATCGCCCGCCCCCAGACAGTGTGGATCAGCCACGGCGCCGGCTCCAAGATCTACGATCTGGACGGTAAGGAGTACGTCGACTTCCACGGCGGCTACGGCGCCATGGCGGTGGGACACGCACATCCCGCGATTGTCGAGGCCGTGTCGTCGCGCATCGGCAGAGGGTCGCATTTCGCCCAGCCGACCAAGGACGCGACGCTAGTGGCCGAAGAGCTGGTGCGGCGCTTCGGGCTCCCGTTGTGGCGCTTCTGCAACTCCGGCACGGAGGCCACGATGGATGCGGTGCATCTGATGCGCGCCGCCACCGGCCGCCCGAAGATCGTCAAGATCGAAGGGGCCTATCACGGCCACCACGATTCGGTGATGGTCTCGGTGGCAGACGGTTACCCGGACATCGGTCCGGCCGGGCGACCCGCGAGCGTCGCCTCCGGTTCGGGCCTGCCGGCCGAGATCACCGCGCTCACTCTGGTTGTCCCCTTCAACGATGTCGCCGCTCTCGAGCGCACCTTCGATGAGCACCGCGGGTCGATCGCGGGTCTGATCATGGAGCCCGTCATGATGAACGCGGGGATCATTCCGCCACAGCCGGGTTATCTCCCAAGTGTCGAGAGCGTCGTCCGCGAGAATGGTGCACTGCTTGCCTTTGACGAGGTCAAGACGGGCCTGACGGTTGCGCCCGGCGGTGTCACCGGGTCGATGGGTGTGTCACCAGACATCGTTACTTTGGCGAAGTCGCTCGGAGGCGGGCTGCCCTGCGGGGCCATAGGCGGCAGCGCGGAGATCATGGAATTTATCGCCGACGGCCGTTACGAGCAGGTCGGGACGTTCAACGGGAACCCGCTGACCATGGCTTCGGCACGCGCTGCATTGACCGAGGTGTTGACCGATGATGTCTACCGTCGATGGGATGACCTTCGATCGCTCATGGTCGATGGCTGCGAACGGGCCATCGATGCTTGCGACATTCCGGCCCATGTGGTTGCCATCGGCGCCAAAGGCTGTGTCACCTTCTCACCGACTCCGGTGACCAACTACCGTCAGTTCCTCGAGATCGACGATCGGTTCAGCCACTGTCACTGGCTCTTCCAGCACAACGGCGGTGTTTTTCTGCCTCCGTGGGGCAAGGCGGAGCAATGGCTCCTGTCGGCCCAGCATGACGCCGAGGACGCAGGGCGCTTCGTGGCCAACTTCACCGAGTTTGCGAAAGCTGTCGGCGGCAGATGACCAAGGAGGGCGGCGAGGTCGAGCTCGTCAACCTCGTCAAGAGATTCGACGAGGTCGTTGCCGTGGACCAGATCAACGTCCGAATACCGGCCGGCGAGTTCTATTCGTTGCTTGGTCCTTCGGGGTGCGGCAAGACCACCACTCTGCGGCTGATCGCAGGCTTCGAGGAACCCACCAGCGGAGAGGTGAAGCTCGACGGCCTGGACATGGCACATACGCCGGCACACAAACGGAACGTCAATACGGTTTTCCAGAGCTATGCCCTTTTCCCGCATCTGTCGGTCGCGGACAATGTCGGCTTTGGCCTTCGTTTCAAGGACGTGGCGAAGCAAGATGCAAAGACGATGGTCGGAGATGCGCTGGGCCTGGTTCAACTCGATGGCTACGAAAAACGGAAGCCATCCCAACTCTCAGGGGGGCAGCAGCAGCGCGTCGCCCTCGCCCGTGCCCTGGTGCTGAACCCCGCGGTGTTGCTGCTGGACGAGCCACTTGGAGCCCTCGACGCGAAGCTTCGCAAGGCGCTTCAAATCGAGCTCAAGGCACTGCAGGAAAAGGTCGGTATCACGTTCATCTACGTCACCCATGACCAGGAGGAGGCGCTGACGATGTCGGACCGACTCGCCGTGATGTCAAACGGACGTGTCGAACAAGAGGGCGCGCCGAGGGAGGTCTACGAGGAGCCCGCCACCGCATACGTCGCCGACTTTCTCGGCGTGTCCAACCTGATGGATGCGACCGCCCAAGGTCCAAGTGACGGGCGCTTCAACCGGATTCGGTTGGGCGATTTCGATCTGCGGGCCGAAAGGGGCCGCATCGACGCTACAGGGGACGTGAGGGTGACCATCCGCCCCGAGCGTGTGGTCATCGAGTCGCAGGGGTCGACCGGATTGAATCGAGTTCCCGCAATCCTCGAGCGCAAAGTCTATCTGGGCCCGTCGACTCAACTTATCTTGTCGTTGCCCGGCGGCGGGCGGCTGCAGGCGCTTCTGCAGAACCAGGGCGAGGAGCTTCCCTGGCATCAAGGCGGTGCGGTCACCGTGTGCCTCCCGGCCGAAGCACTGCGCGTCCTCGACTGACCTCGTAGTTTGGTTGAAAAGTATCACTGAGTGCACTTTTTCAACCAAACTAGGTATCGACGAAGGAATGTCACACCCCGTCGATAGCTTGGTCGGAAATGTCTTCTGTTCGACAGTTCTCGACCAAGGTAGAGGTGGACCGGGCGGTGGCGTCTCTGGCCGCCCGGCAGCACGGCCTCGTAACGCGCCGGCAGGCCAGAGCAAGCGGTCTTTCGGACTCCGCACTCCGTTATGCGGTTCGCACGGGCCGCTTCGAGAAGCCGCACCCGGGCGTCTTCCGGTTTGTTACGGCCCCAACTTCGTGGGAGCAAAGCGTTCTGGCGGCATGTCTGTGGGGTGATCCAGCAACGTACGCTTCCCACACGTCGGCAGCCGTCCTATGGCGGTTGGACGGCTTTGCGTCGGCGCTGCCTGTGATCTCGACCACACTTAACCTGCGCCCCGATGATGGTCGCGTTGCCGTCCACAGGGTGGGGCGGTGGCTCGCATGCGACATCGATTCTGCCGGGGGCATTCCGGTCACGAGCCCGACTCGCACACTGCTGGATCTCGCAGGTTCGGCCGGCCCGGCCAGGCTCGAAGTGGGCTTGGATGACGCTCTCCGGCGGGGGCTGACCACCACTGAGAAGCTCATGTGGCGCGTCGAGGAGATGGCCGGTCGAGGGACGGCAGGAGTCCGGCTCCTGAGGAGGCTGTTGGCGGAGAGGACGAACGGCGCGCCGTTACCTGAGAGCGCGCTCGAGCGCCGCGTTCTCCGATTGCTCGAGAGGGCGGGCCTTCCCCCTCCACAGCTTCAGGTGGAGATACGGGACGGCGAAAAGTTCATCGCACGAGTCGATCTTGCCTACCTCGAGCACCGGCTCGTGATCGAGGTCGACGGGTACCGCTTCCACTCCGGCAAGGCGGCCTGGGAGCACGACCTCGTTCGTCGAAACGCTCTACAAGCTCTTGGGTTGACGGTGCTCAACGTCACTCACCAGCAGATTGCCAAGGGAAGCGCCGATTTTGTTCGCACCGTCCGGACCATCATGGAAGCCGATGGATTCTCTGGTCGGGAATGGGCGCAGAGTGGCAAGTTTCGACCAAGGAATGCTCGGGGCTAGATTTCAAGCCGGGCGAATGACTCGACCGCGCCTTCTTTGCCCCCACCCGCCAAGCGCCGGTGCATCACGATGCCGAGCACGATCGCAGCCATCGACAATAGGAGCATCAGCGTCGCCACCGCGTTGAGTGAGGGATTCGGCGCCGCCCGGGCGCTGCTGTAAATGAGCATGGGGACCGTCTGAGACTCGGCGCCACCGGCGAGGAACGAGCTGATCACGAAATCGTCGATTGAAATCGCAAACACGATCATGAGGCTTGCGAATATCGCCGGCGCGAGCATCGGCAGGAGCACTAACCGGAGCGCTTCCCTCGGCGAAGCTCCGAGGTCCATGGCTGCTTCCTCGTACTCCTTTCCGACCGCGAACAACCTGCCCCTTACGACGATGACGACGTAGGAGATCGAAAAAGTGACATGGCCGAATAGCTGCGCCCAGGTCCCCAGGTGGATGGATGTGTAGAGGAACACGACCACCAGGAACAAGGCCGACCCGAGCACCAGCTCGGGGGTCACCAGCGGGAACAGCATGAGGAGATTGCCTGCCGTCGACGTCCGCCCACGCCAGCGGGCCAGGCCGATCGCCAGGCCGACACCGAGCGGCGTGGCGATCAACATGGTCAGGAGTGCGAGTTTCACGCTTTGTGACATGGCGGCTCTCAGCGCCGGATTGTGCAACACGGACAGGTCGGGGTCGCTCGTGTACCAACGAAAAGAGAACCCTTGCCAGGTGCTCCTCGACCGTCCGGCGTTGAACGAGAATTGAATCGCGATCAACACCGGCACGATCGACCACACGATGTAGAGCCAGGAGAAGAGCGCAAGGAAGCGAGGGCGTCCCCACGGGTTGGCAAGCCACTCGGCGGGGCGGCGGGGAGCCGCGGTCCGCCCGGCCCCCGGCCGGCGGCTCAACGGTTCACCACCAGGGCCACCACTGGCGGGGCAAGGACCTTCACCGCGCCTCCCTGGCCGCCCGGGCCACGGTGATCAAGTAGTAGATCATCAGCACGCTCACCGCTGCAGACAAGAAGATCACGAGTGCAGCGCCTCGGTTGGCTCCGCTGGGGGCTTGCAGGTAGAAGGCGATCTGGTTGCCCGTCATCGTGTTGCCCGGCGAGCCCGACAAGAGGTCCGGCGTGTAGTAGTCGCCGAACATCGGGAGGAGGATGATGACGCTGCCGGCGAGCATGCCTTGCCTGCTGAGAGGTAACGTCACCCTCAGGAACGTCTTCAACGGATTCGCGCCGAGATCGCGCGCCGCTTCGAGCAGTCTTCGGTCTATCCGGTCGAGTGCAGCGTACAGCGGGAGAATCAAGAAGGGAATGTATCCGTACACGAGGCCCAGGACGACGGTTAGGGATTCGCCCGCCAGCCAGCTCTTCGGGCGGTCGAGTATCTGCAGGAACATGAGAGCACGGTTCACATAGCCGTCGTCCTGCAACAAGTTCACCCAGGCAAGCATTCGCATCAAATAACTGATCCAAAAAGGTGCGATGAGGAGCACGAGGAGCATCGTCCTGAACCGTCCACCGTGACGTGAAATGAAGTAGGCGACGGGATAGCCGATCAACAAAGACAAGGTACCCGCGATGGCTACATATGCGCAGGTACGGCCAAAGACCTGGAGTGTCGTGCTGTTCATGACCTCTGCGAAGGAAGAAGCATCCCATTTCAAGGGGTTCCATTCGGGGACGGCCGCGCCGAAGATGGGGTCGAGCGTTCCCATTGCCACCGAAAGAATGGCATAGAAGGGCACGAGGAACAGCAGCACCAACCAGATGAGGCCGGGTGCTGCAAATGCCGGCCACAACCAGCGGCCCTCACGCCGGCGCGAAGCCGAAATCGACCTACTCATTGCTCAACTGTCAGGCCGCCATGGCTCAGTTGCCGATCTCGAGAATGCCGCCTGCACCGTTGGAATCCCCCGTCGCCGAGCGCAAGAGCCGCGAACGCCGTTGGTGTCTCAGACACCCGACTTGAAGCTGGACCACACGTTCTGCCACTTCTGGTCGATGGGGGCCGGGAGCGCAAGTAGCTGCTTGTCCGATTCGAGTGCTTTGCGCTCGAGGATGGCGGATTCCAGGTTGGGAACTACATAGCCGTCCTTTACGAGCGTGGCGGGATCCATGGCGCTCACGGGAGGCTGGTAGCCGACCCAACTGAAGTTCTTGAGTGCGTTCTTGTTGGCGAGCAGGAAGTTGAGGAAATGGTGCGCAAGAACGGGGTTCTTGGCCCCCTTGGGAATAGCGATGGTGTCGTTGCCCACGATGCCCTCTCCCTCCGGCCACCAGAACTGGAGCAGCCCGTCGGGGTCGCCGTAGTCGTCGCCCGGCATGTAGAAGGGAGCGGCGATGATGTCACCCGACCACGACTGATGGATGGCGAATTGTCCCTCCGGCAGTTTGGCGTAGGCGCCGTCGATCGTCGTGCGGACCTTGACCTTGTCGGCCATCTCCTTGAGCTGTTCTTCCGCCAGTGCGAGGGCCTTGGAGCTCCCGGTATTGACGTCTGAAATCCCGTTCCGCGTCAACACCATCCCGATTGCTTCACGATAGTCGTCGTAGATGCCGATCTTGCCCGAATACTGGGAGTCCCAGAACACGTCGTATGGGTTCGGCCTTGCGGCGATATCTTCGGACACCATGTCCTTGCGCCACGCGATGCCGGTCGAGTACACGAAGTAGGGCACCGTGTAGTGAGCGTCCTGGTCGTAGAAGGGGTCTGTCAGCTCGGGCCAGACGTTGGCTTTCAGGTTGGGGATGTAATCATGGTTGAGGGGTTGGAGGAGGTTCCCGGCTACGAGCTTCGGCAGCACATCCGGTGTGGGGAAGAAGATGTCGTAATCGACCTGCCCCGTGCGCATCTTCGCCACGGCCTCGCTCATGTTGTAGAAGGTCGAGATCTCGAACTCGACCCCGTATTCCTTGCCGAAGTTCTTGGCGACCTTCGGCCACAGGTAGTCGTTCCAGTTGAAGATCTTGAGAGGTCCCGCTTCGGGCTCCAGGTTGGAGTCAATCGGTGAGTTGTCGTCGGAGATCGGCAGCGTCGACGGATCGTCCGGAGTGGCGACTTTGACAAGCGAACCGGTGTTCTCGTTGTCGGCGCCGCATGAGGCGAGCAATCCGGCAGCCGACACCGCTGCCGCGGAGCTTCGCAGGAAGTCTCGGCGTTTCATCCACCCATAGGACGCCGGCCGTTCTCTTGGATGTGCCATGAGGTCTCCCCCTCCTTGACAATCTGGACAACTCTCCCCACAACTTCAGCATATTATGGATGCTCGACTACCGGCGGTGGTTACGCCTTGAAGGTGTAACCGCGGCGTCGGTTGGTACTCAATGGCGAGAGCGAGGTGCGGCATGGCGAACTCTATGGCACCCGTCCCACAAGCGGTGATGCGAACACTGGAACCCTTCGGACAGAGCTTCACACTGCCGTCCGAAGCTTACGTGTCCGAAGAGGTGTTCGGTTGGGAGAAGGAGAACTTCTTCGAGGGCTCCTGGACATGTGTCGGCCGCTCGCTCGACCTCCCCCACCGTGGCGACCGGAAGGCTGTGAAGGTGGGCACCGAAGGCGTCCTGCTGGTCCGGGACGAAGAGGACGAGCTCCGCGCCTTTTTCAACGTCTGCCGCCATCGGGGGCATGAGCTTGTCGCCACGGGGGTTTGTGATACCGCCCGTGTCATCCGGTGCCCGTACCACGCATGGGTCTACGGTCTCGATGGCGGGCTCAAGGGGGCGCCCCATTTTGGCGACCGCTCCGATTTCGATCGCGCCGACTATCCCCTTCAGCCGGTGCGCGTCGAAGAGTGGCACGGATGGGTGTTCGTGAACATCTCTGGTGACGCGCCGAGCTTTGCCGATCACGTCGGCAATCTAGGAGGGTTTCTGGCTCCCTACGAGCCCGAAAGGCTGGTCAGCGCAGTTCGTCATGAATACGTCATTCAGTCGAACTGGAAGATCATCGTCGAGAACTACCACGAGTGCTATCACTGCCCCCAGATCCACCCTGAGCTTTGTCGTGTGACTCCTCCGGACAGCGGATACAACGTCCATCCCGATGGCGCCTGGGCCGGTGGAACGATGGAGTTGATGGACTTTGCCGACACGATGTCACTGACCGGCGAAAGCCTGGGGACCCCTCTTCGGGGTTTGAACGCAGAGCAACGGCGTCAGGTCCTCTACTTCGGATACTTCCCCAATCTATTGCTGAGCCCCCATCCCGATTATCTGATGACGCATCGCATCGAACCGCTCGGGTCCGCAAGCAGCCTCATCGAGTGCGAATGGCTGTTTCCTCCCGAGGAGGTCGAGCGGGAGGGATTCGATCCCTCCTATGCGTCTGAGTTCTGGGACATCACGAACAAGGAAGACTGGGGTGCATGTGAGGCGGTGCAGCGGGGGGTGTCGTCGCGCGGCTACAAGCAGGGCCCGCTTGCTCCCGACGAGGACGCCGTCTATGACTTCATCACCATGATCGCGCGTGGGTATGTGGGACAGGACATGATGAAGCGACCGCCGGCACGGGAGGACTCGGTCGAAGCGGCGGAGGCAGCGAAGGATCCGAAACCAGCTCTGACCTAGATCAAGGGGGCATCAAAACGTGGGCACTTACGACGCCCTTGTGATCGGTGGCGGTCACAACGGCCTCACCGCGGCCGCATATCTGGCCAAGTCCGGACTCAAGCCGATCGTGCTCGAAGCGCGCGACAAGACAGGTGGAGCGGCTACGACCGACATGCCCTGGGGCCCGGAGTTCAAGGTTACGACTCTGTCCTACGTGGTCAGCCTGATGCCTCCCACGATCTTGAGGGACCTCGAGCTCGAGCGACACGGTTACAAGGTGTATCCGATGGAGTCCTTTTACGTCGCCTTCCCCGACGGGAGATCTCTCAGCCTGCACGAGGATGCCTCTCAGCACGATATCGATCAGATCGCAAAGTTCTCCAAGAAGGACGCGGCCGCATGGCCCAAATGGCACGCTTGGTTGGAGGATCTCGCCGGCGTTCTCGGGCCCCTTCTCATGGCCGTTCCCCCCAACCTGGGCTCACACCGGCCGGACGATCTGATCGATCAGCTCAAGTTCGCCTGGCGTCTGCGGGGACTGGACTCGAGGAGGGTCGGTGACGCGACCCGTTTGTTCACCATGAGCATCTCCGATCTTCTCGACGACTGGTTCGAATCACCGCAGGTGAAAGGTGTGCAGGCGATCAACGGTGTCATCGGAACCTGGGCAGGACCAGACGAGCCCGGAACCGCCTACGTGATGGCGCACCACTCGATAGGCGACGTCGGTGACGGCCGGCTGGGGAGCTGGGGCTTTCCGGAGGGCGGAATGGGCGCCGTCTCGGACGCGTTGAGGAGATCGGCAGAAAGCTTCGGGGCAACGGTTCGAACGGGCGCGCCGGTCGAGCGAATCCTGGTGCGCGGGGGCCGCTCCGTCGGTGTCGTTCTCGAGAACGGCGAAGAGCTCTATTCCGAAGTTGTGGTCGCGGGAACACATCCTCAGACGACCTTCCTTCGAATGATCGAAGAACAACAGCTTCCGGACGACTTCGTCGGGGACCTGAAACGGTGGAACTCCCGCAGTGGCGTCGTGAAGATCAATCTGGCGGTATCGGAGCTTCCCGAGTTCATAGCCGACCCGGGCGCCGACCCCATGACCCACGGCGGCGCAATCGAGCTCGCCCACTCAATTGATTACATCGAGCGGGCTTTTCAGGATGCAAAGGCGGGACGCGCCGCGTCGATGCCGTTCTCGGACGGTGTCATCCCATCGTTCTTCGACAGGACTCTGTGCCCGGAAGGGACGCACATCGTCTCGTTGTTCACACAATGGGTTCCCCACGAGTGGAGCGAAGAGCCCCACACCAAAGAGCTCGAGGACTATGCCGACCGCGTGATCGATTGCTATACCGAACTTGCGCCCAACTTCAAGAGCTCGGTCATTCACCGTCAGGTGATCGGCCCCCATGAGATGGAGCAGGAGTGGGGCCTCATCGGGGGCAACATCTTTCACGGTGAGCTTTCCCTCGAGCAGCTGTTCCACATGCGGCCTGCTCCTGGTTATGCGGACTACAGGACTCCTCTAAAAGGGCTCTACCAATGCAGCTCTGCTACCCATGCCGGCGGCGGGGTGTGCGGTATCCCCGGACTGCAGGCGGCGCGGGCCGCCATCAAGGACAAGAAGAAGCCGTCACTTCGCCGCTTCAGATGAGCTCTCCCGGCGCGCCGGTGTCTGCGCCGACGCAGACTTCCATCAGCGCCCTGCTCGAGGCTCGGTCGGTGGCCGTGGTTGGCGCAAGCCAACGGCAGGACTCGTTCGGTGCACAGCTGATGAGCCAACTCGTCGGCGGCGGGTTCGGGGGTGATATCTGGCCGGTCAATCCTCGCTACCGCGACGTCCAGGGATTGGCCTGCGTGGCGTCGATCTCAGATCTGCCCCAGGCTCCGGATCTGGCGGTTCTGGCGGTGGCCAACCCGTTGGTCGAACACCAACTGAAGGCCGCAGCGGAGCATGGCTGCCGGGCTGCGCTGATCTTCGCGAGCCTTTTCGAGCTCACGGCAGAGGGACAGGCTCCACTCGTCGATCGGGTGGCGGCGATCGCCCGCTCTGCCGGCATGGCCGTGTGTGGAGGGAATTGCATGGGGTTCGTCAACCTCGTCGATGACCTCCGGGTGTGCGGGTACGGGATGCCGTCCGATCTCGTTGCGGGCGCCATCACTTTCATCACCCATTCGGGGTCCGCCTTTGCAGCGATGCTCTATAACAAACGGCCGCTCCGGTTCAATCTCGTGGTGTCGTCGGGCCAAGAGCTTGTCACGACTTCAGCCGACTACCTCGACTATGCGCTGGACCAACCCAGCACCAAAGCCGTTGCAATGTTCATCGAGACCATCAACGACCCACCGCGGTTCCGGGCGGCCCTCGAGCGTGCCGCCAACCTTGACGTGCCGGTGATCGTGCTCAAGGTTGGAAGGACGCCACGGTCGCATGATCTCGTGATCGCGCACTCGGGAGCGTTGGCCGGAGCGGACGAAGCGTATGAAGCGTTGTTCGATGCTTATGGTGTTGTGCGCGTCCGTTCTTTCGCGGAGATGTCCGACACCCTCGAGCTGATGGTGGCGGGACGGCGCGCCGGCCCAGGAGGTCTGGCATCGATCCACGACTCGGGTGGTGAGCGCGTCCTGTTCGCAGACGAGGCGGCCGGCGTCGGCGTGCCCCAGCCCGATCTCGCGAATCAAACCCGAGTCCGGCTCGACGCTGTGCTCGAGGAGGGTCTGGCGCCCGGGAACCCACTGGACGCGTGGGGAACCGGCAACAGCTACGAGGAGATCTTCATCGAGTCCGCCGACGCTCTGATGGCCGATCCTTCGATGGCCGCCCTGGCCCTGTGTGTCGACCTCACCACCGAGATGTACGCGGAGGCCGGTTACGTAAAGGTCGCAAAATACGCCTGCGCCCATAACGACAAGCCCTTTGCCGTCCTGTCCAACTTCGCCGACGCCATCGACCGGCGTGATGCGGCTTCCCTGCGCGAAGCCGGCATCCCCGTGCTGGAGGGAACGACGACCGGCCTGCTCGCATTCAAGCATCTGTTCGCTCTACGGGACCACCGCAGCCTGCCCGCGATCATTTCCCAAAAGGGGTTGTCGCCGGAGGTCCGCGATCGTTGGAGAGGACGTCTTGTGTCCGGACCGCCCCTCTCGGAGACCGAGTCCTTGGCGCTACTCGCCGACTATGGTGTGCCGGTGATTGCATCCAGGGCGGCGGACGACCGCCCCGGCGTGCTCAGAGCTGCCGAGGCGGTTGGTTGGCCCGTCGCGCTCAAGACCGCCGCGGCCGGCGTTGCACACAAGTCGGACGCCGGGGGAGTGCGGCTGAACCTCGGCCCCCTCGACCTTGCGCCCGCCTACGCCGAGATGGCCGGGCGACTTGGCCCCGCGGTGACGGTAGCGCGGATGGCTCCGCCGGGGGTGGAGCTCGCACTCGGAGTCGTCCGGGATCCTCAGTTCGGGCCGTTGGTCATGGTGGGGGCCGGCGGGGTGTTGGTGGAGATCCTCGAGGACAGGAGGTTTGGGCTCCCGCCTCTTGACGAGACGAGGGCGTTGAATCTGATGGGCGGACTCAGGGTCCGGCGCATGTTGGATGGGGCCAGGGGAGCGCCGCCGGCCGACGGGGTCGCCGTCACCGGGGCGCTCGTCGCCCTTTCCCGCCTTGCGCTCGACCTCGGCGATGTCCTGGCCGCGCTCGACGTCAATCCGCTGATCGTCGGACCGGAAGGCTGTGTGGCCGTCGATGCGCTGGTGGTCCCGTCCACTTTGCGATCACATGATCATCGATTTCGAGCTCAGCTCTGAACGTGAATCCCCCTTCCAGGCTTAGAGGACAAGGAGGTCCTTGGTAATGATGATGAGAACTCGTACCCGAGATGTGGTGGTGGTCGGAGGCGGCCACAACGGCTTGGCGTGTGCGGCCTATCTGGCGCGGGGTGGCTTGGATGTTCTGGTCCTCGAACGCCGCCACATCCCCGGAGGCGCGGCGGCGACCGAGCAAACTTGGCCCGGGCACCAGGTGTCGTCCGCATCCTATGTCGTGAGCCTTATGCCGGAAAAGATCGTGAGCGAGCTCAACTTGAGGTCATACGGGTACAAGACGACGATCCTGGACCCGGACTATTACGTTCCCTACGCCGATGGGACATCGCTGACGTTGTGGGGCGACACGGCACGGACGGCCCGCGAAATTGCGCGCTATTCCAAAGCCGATGCGGAAGCTTACGTTGAGTTCGATTCTTATCTGGCGCGCCTCGGCCATCTGGTGCACAGCCTTCTCTATATCGTCCCGCCCAACCTGGCTGCGACCGAGCTTCCCAAATGGTTGGCCCTCGGGGGCAAGCTGCGCAACTGGACCGGGCGCGACGTGAACGAGGTCGTGCGCCTCTTCACGATTAGCGCGGCGGACTTCCTCGATGAATGGTTCGAGAACGAGCGGATCAAGGGTGCGCTTGCCACTCAAGCGATCATCGGGGCGTGGACCGGCCCGATGAGCCCCGGCAGCGCCTACGTTCTCTTGCACCATTGGATGGGGTCCATCGATGGGCACGAGGGCGCCTGGGGGTGGGTCCACGGCGGCATGGGCAGCGTCGGTCAGGTGATGGCGGATTCGGCGCGCGCCTCCGGCGCCGAAGTTCGCCTCGATGCGGGCGTCGCAAGCGTCGAGGTGACCGGCGGGCGCGCCACCGGAGTGGTGCTCGAAGATGGTTCGGTTATCCCGGCGCGCAGGGTCGTGTCGAATGCGCATCCAGTGACGACCCTGAGAGAACTGGTGGGGGATGATCATCTCGACGATGATGTCGTGCGAGACCTCAAGCGATTCCGCAGCAGGTCCGGCTCGGTCAAGGTCAACATGTCGCTGTCGGAGTTGCCCACGCCCGCAGCCTGGGACGGGCCGACGCCCGGTGACCCCCACACGGGCATCCTTTCGATCTCGCCGTCGATCGAATATCTCGAGCGCGCCTGGGACGATGCCAAGTACGGCCGGATGTCAGAGCACCCGTATGTCGAGATGGTGTTTCCCACCGTCTTCGAACCCGACCTTGCACCCGAGGGACGCCACATAGCACTGTGCTTCACTCAGTTCGGCCCCTATGAGCTTGCCCAGGGAACCTGGGAGACTGAGCGCACCACCTATGCGGACAAGGTGATCCAGGCGCTGGACGAGGTGGCCCCCCGTTTCAAGGAGTCGGTCGAAGAGGTCGAAGTGCTGGCGCCCAAAGACATCGAAGATCGCTATGGACTGGTCGGCGGCAACATATTTCAAGGCGACATGTCTCCCGAGCAGATGTTCTGCTTCCGTCCCATCCCCGGCTACTCGGACTACCACACACCGGTTAAGGATCTATACATGTGCGGTTCGGGCACCCATCCCGGAGGTGGCGTAATGGGGATCCCCGGCCTGAACGCAGCCAAGGTCCTGTTGTCCGATGTGAAGCGCGGGCGGTTGCTGCGCCGGGAAGGCCGTGACCACCGGCCCGGCGACTGAGAAACGAATAAATCTTCGATAGGAGGGCTTCTAAAGAGGGACTCGCATCCCCCTTGAAGGGATCGAGGTAGGGGCCGGCCGCTCCACAGTTCGGTTCGGCCGGCCCAATAGATAGCCCTGAGCCCCTTGAGCACCTATCTGATGCCCGAGCTCGTGGAGGTTGGGGTGGCGGACGAATGCCAGCATCTGTTCGGTCTCGATACCCTCCGCAATGACGAATGTGTCGGTTTGTGATGCGAAGGCGATGATCGCCAAAAAAACCGCCCGGGCGCTCTTGTCCGTCAAGGCTTCTTGTACGACCTCGCGTGCAATCTTCACGTAGTTGAGTGGGAGATGGCGCAACAACTCCAGTCCGGCGTTGCCGGTACCCACGTCATCGAGCGCTACCTGGATACCCAGGCTTCGCATTCTCTTGACTTCGCGGATGAGAAGCGCCGGCCGCTCAGTCGATCGCTCGGTTATCTCGAGAACGACCTGTTGCGGCTCGAGCCCCGCCTCTTCGATGGATCGAATCAACGAGTTTCCTGCGAGCGTGGCATGACCCAACGCCTGTGGCGCCAGGTTGATGAAGACCAGCGAGTCGGGGGGAAGCGCTGACGCCCCGGTCAGAGCTGCCCTTCTGCAAAGCGCATCCAATTGAGGGGTCCGCCTCAACTTGTCGGCTACGTCGAACGCCTCCATTGGTCCTTCACCCAACCCATATTCGGGAGAGAGGCGCGCCAATGCCTCGTAACCGATGATCGTGTCATTCGCGAGTCCCCAGATTGGCTGGAAGGCGGTCGTGACGTTTCCTTCGACGAGCAACCTGCGCAAGGCTCGAACCTTCTCCGGGGTTGCGATTGTAGGGGCGTCCTCATCGAGATCATCGAACGAGATGACCAGGTCCCTGCCCCGGCGTTTTGCCTCCGAGAGAGCCGCGTCGGCCTGTTCCAGAAGCACCTGTGGGTCCCCGGTGGCGTCCTTGAGACCGGCGATGCCGATGCTGATGCGCGTGCCCCAGAGCTGGTCTGCGGCCGCAAGCCGTATTCGGTCGAGTGCAGCGCAAGCTCCGGTGGTCCCGGTGCCCGGAAGTATGAACGCGAACCTGTCCCCGCCGAGCCTGAAAGCACGGTCTTGTGTACGTCCTGTTTGCAGCAAACCCGCCAATGCCACAAGTATTGTGTCGCCGTAGCTGTGACCACGCCGATCGTTGGCAAGCTTGAGGTCGTCCACATCGATGACGGCAAGCGACAAGAACTCCTCGGATCGAGACGCGTGCGCAACCTGACGACCGATTTCCTCCTGGTATTCTCGGTGATTGCCCAGTCCTGTGAGTGAGTCGATCTTGGAATCCTCGAGAGCCGTCCGGTGCCGAGCACTCAATGTCCGGCCGCCGAGCAGATAGGTAAGCGGAACGGCCAGGAGGATGCTCAGGACCAAGACGGCCAGGGTTCGTTCTCGGGGATCGCTTATCTGGTTGGAGAGAACGCGCTCATTCTGCATAATCTCCAGTACAAAGGTACCGCCGGGCAAATACACAGGAGAGAGATAGGACACCTGCCCTTTGTAATCACCTTCCTCCTCATCACCGCTTGGGTGTTCGACATAGTCCTTACCTGTGGCTACCACGCGCGCTATGCCGACGTGTTCGTGACTGTTCCCTACCTCGAACTCTGCCGGCTCACTAGCCGCGGCAACAATCCCGCCATCGTCGTAGAGAAGGACGTGCTCTGTGCCCGGATACTCCGCCAGCGAATAGAGGACCTCGGTTATCTCGGCGAATGGCTCCTCGTCCACGTTTGCGGATTCGAGTGCATGACGGACGCTGTCTGCTGCGACGGAGGTTCGGGCGACATGCTCCTTGATAATGCGCGCCGAGATGTCCCGGCTGGCCACCGTGTACTGAGCTGCCCCCACAGCAGCGAGGACCAGCCCGAAGGTGAGAGCCAGGCGGGCCTCGAAGCTCCTCGTACTGCCCTTCGAGAAGGGATTGTGGAGCAGGCGCCTAGCACCCATGGGGGCCAGGCCACCCACCGGAGGGTCGAGATCCGTGCCTGGTTGGGAGATGAGGAAGCAAAGCGCGACTGTGTGCCATCTTTTACCATCGTCACCCGGGGCGGGAACGTTAGCCCTGGGGACGGGCGCCGCCGGGCCCTTTTTCCGGGCCGCGGGGCGAGCGGTGGGATGGCTCGGGGTGGCCCCGGGCGGCCGTGGATCTACCCGGTTGCTCCCCCTGCAGAGCGGTCAACGGGCCCGAATCACCTCATATGAGGGAGGCGGCTTCTAGGTGCCCCGAGCAGCCCCCGCCATGACCAGCGAATCGAGCATTTTCCGAGTCGAGGCGGCGATTTCGTCGACCGCCCCCTCGAAAACGTCCTCGTTCGCCCGGGAGGGCTTCCGATAGCCGCTGACCTTCCTCACGAATTGAAGCGCCGCCGCTCGCACTTCCTCATCCTCGATGACCTCTTCGCCCCTGAGGGTCTTGATGCTTCTGCACATGTTTACGAGCATAGCGGCTCAACCTCGGCCCTGTGCGAGATGAGCGGCCTCCGGGAGTGATCTCAATCTGAGCATCGCGAGCACCCCGAGTGCCGGTCCGGGGGCAAGGAAGGCGAAGGCCCACCGCCAGCTCAGCGCGCTCTCGAGCTGCGGGATGAGCCAGATGGTCGCAACCGTGAGGGTGAATCCCAGTGCGAGCTGGAAGGTGAGCGCAGTGCCGACGTAGGCCTGATCTGCGAGCTCTGTGACCATTGTCGTGAACTGCGCCGAGTCGGCAATCACAGTGAATCCCCATGCAAGTCCCACCAGGAGAACCAGCCAGGTCGGCCCCGCGGAGGCCAAGCCGATGGTCACTGCGCACAACCCCGAGATCGTCATCATGACTGCAGTCGTTTTCGTTCGGCCCCATCGGTCGCCAAGGACGCCTCCTGTCCAGCAGCCCGGTGCTCCGATTGCAATCACCGCAAACGTGGCGAGAGGAACAGCGCTCGTCGAGTGCGATCCGTCTAACGCGAGCTCGGCCGTGAAGAATGCTGCGAACCAGGCCCACATTGCGAACAGCTCCCACATGTGCCCGAAGTAACCGAGGGTCGCCAAGCGAACCCCTCGGTTGCCGAGCACCTTGCGGATCTGTCGTGGATCGAACACGGCGGGAGCGAAAGGGAACGGGCCCTCCTGTATCGAAATGGCGACCGCTCCGGCCAGCAGCGTCAGCAAGGAAGTGACCCATACCACCAGCCGCCAGTCCAGGCCACCCACTGCGTTCACGAGATGAGGTGCGGCCGAGCCCAGGGAGATGCCGCCGGCCAGGAGCCCGAGGGCAGTGCCGCGTCCGCGACGCGTCCAGGTCGCCATCAGCTTGAACGCCGGCGGATAGACGCCCGCGAGGAAGAATCCCGTCGCAAATCTCATTGCGATTGCAGAAGTGGAGCCTGCGGCCACTAGCAGACCGGCGTTTGCAGCAGCAGCGCCCATAGCACCGAAGAGAATGATCTTGCGAAGCGAAACGAGATCCGCGAGGTTGACGGCGCTAGAAAGAAGCGCCCCGCCGACGAACCCGAGCTGCACTGCGATGGTGAGCCATGCTGCGGCCGAGGCGGACAGATTCCAGAATGATCGGAGTTGAGGGATGACCGCCGAAGCAGAGAACCACGTACTCATCCCAAAGACCAGCGTAAGTCCGAGAAGGGCGACCGCCCTCCGGCGGCCGGCGGGGTCCTCGAACTCGGGGGCCGGTGTGTACAAAGGGCGGGAGCTCATCTCCTCTGCTTGGGTTGTGGCCTCGTTCTCCCCGTCCATGATCGACTTCTCAGGAGGTGTCTCTTTCGTCCAGAGCGCGAAGTCGTGTCGCCAGTTCCTCGAGGATCGCCATTGCCATGGGGGGTTCGTTTTCGAGCATCTTCATGAAGGCCGGACGCGCAATCGTCAAGGTCAGGACTTCGGTGTCAGCTTCGACAGTGGCGGAGCGCTTCTTTCCGTCGAGGAGGGACATCTCACCGAAGAATTCCCCCGCCTCCAACCGAAGGGGTTTCCTGCCAGGGCGCAAGACCGAGACGGTCCCGTCGAGGATCACGTAGAACGTATGCCCCGTAGACCCCTCCCTGACGATTGGCGATTGCGGGGAAAAGCGGGATTCTTGCGCGATGCCGGCAACGCGGCGCAGATGCCTCTTCGACAGCCCTGCAAAGAGAGGCAGCTCTTGAAGGACGTTGACCCAGAGCGCCCCCGTGGCCTCCGGCGTGGCGTGATGGGACCGGCTTGCAGCTGCCAGGGCGGCCACACCGGCTGGTCCTTTGGACACGGTTTCCCCCTTTCCCGGTGATCGGCCGCCGTCAAGGCGGTCGTCGGATGGGGCTAAGTGTAGTTAGTGCGATTCGGGCAGGCAAAGGACACTCGTCCGGGAACCTCAGCGATCATGGGGCCTGCTCGACCTGACGCCACAGGAGCTTGGGAGCGGTGAGGCGGTAGCTCTCGGCGACCAACTCTCCGACTTCGTCCCAGTCGACCTCGGGGAGATCGAGCCACATCCCCACCCAGCCGCGCGGACCGATGTACGAGGGAATGAAGAAGCGGGCAGGGTCCGAGTCAACCAGACCCGTGTTCTCGCCTGGGCCGGCTTTGCACGCCAGGGCCACCCGGCCATCACCGTGATGATCTTCGAGGTAGTACGCGAACTTCCTCTTACGTACCAGGAAGGCGATGTGCTGGTCATCCTCGCTGTCCACTTCGGGAAGCTTGCGACAAATCTCCAGCAACTTCGTCCGGGAACTTTGGCTTCGTCGGCTCGGTTCACGTTCTTTGTCTAGTTCTGTCAGAAGTCCTTTGGGGGCCACGATTCGATACGCATCCACGACCAGTGCCGAGATCTCCTCCCAATCGAGCTCGACGTCGAGGAATACCCCCAGCCACCCGCGGTGTCCGACGTAGGGGGGAACAAAGTAGTGCGTCGGATCTGACGCGGTCAGCTCATCCTGTGCCCCCTCGGGGGCGGCACACCAGAACGCAAGCCGGTCGTCGTGGTGATGATCGGCGTAGGTAACGAACAGTTTCTTGTCACGGACGAACCAGGCGGGCTCCCCATGACTTCGACGCTCGGTGGTGGCTGGAAGCGCCAGGCACAGATCCCTCAGCCGGTCGAGGGGGTTCTCGGGCATGTGCCCTTTGTGCCCTGCATTCCCTGTCACTTCACGATCCGGAACTTGAGGTGTGTCACCGCAGGCGATTCGATGAGCCTGGTTCTTTCCAGGTGGACCTGCTCGGCGATGTGCTCGAACAAACGGATGCCGCCTCCGAGCAACACCGGTGCGAGATGGATCTGTATCTCGTCCAACAGTCCGGCCTTTATGAATTGCTGGATGACGTTGGCGCCACCGGCAATCCCGACATCCTTGGCGCCTGCGGCCGCTCGCGCCTGGTCAAGCGCGCTCCCGACTCCGTCGGTGATGAACGTAAACGACGTTCCTCCCTCCTTGACCAGGGTTTCTCTGGGACCGTGGGTAAGCACGAACACGGGTTTGTGAAACGGAGGATTATCCCCCCACGGGCCCTCGCCGACATCGAACATCGACCGGCCCATGATCATCGCCCCGGGCGCCTCGAATGCTTCTTCGAAAACCTCAGAGTCCCGATTGGTGTTGCCCCCCTCGAGTCCGTGAGGCTGCCGGAATGCGGCCAGGTCGTACATCCACTCATGAAGCCGGTCGATGCCTTCTCCGAGAGACTGCTCGACATCGGGATTCGGCCCCGTGATGAATCCATCCATCGACACCGAGATGTCCGCAACGACTTTCCCCATGGGCATCTCCCCCTCTGTTCGTTGGTCCTTACCCAGTTTGACCGGAAAGGGCCTGAAAAGTCATCGGTCACACCCTCGCGGCGGTGACCACTGCCGGGCAGCGGAACAGGGGGGCCCCAGGGGTAGGACTTCCCGGTGCCGGGCGCGGGGCGCCTATGATGGGGCCGGTAACGTTTCTTGGGGCTGGAAGCCAGGGCGAAAAGGAGATACCCCTTGACCGACGTGGCCACATCCAGCGATGTAGCCGAGAAAACGATAGCGCCGGGCTCCGAGGAGCTGGACGCGCGGCTGGAGGAGCACCGGGCGGAGCTCACCGCCTACTGCTACAGGATGCTGGGGGCGGCGTTCGAAGCCGAGGATGCCGTCCAGGAGACGCTGCTGCGGGCCTGGCGCAGCTTCGACCGCTTCGAGGGCAGGTCGGCGCTGCGTTCGTGGCTCTATCGCATCGCTACGAACGTGTGCCTCGACATGCTGAAGGGCACACAGCGTCGCGCTCAACCCATGGACCTGGCCGATCCAAAGACCGCCGATGCTCCGCTCGGTGATGCGTTGCCGGAGGCCACCTGGATCGGGCCCATTCCCGATGACCGAGTCGTGCCGAAAGATGGTGACCCCGCCGAGGTGGCCGTTGCGCGCGAGACGATCCGGCTTGCCTTCGTCGCCGCCCTGCAACATCTTCCGGCCCGGCAGCGGGCAGTGCTGATCCTGCGGGAGGTTCTCCGCTGGAAGGCGACCGAGGTCGCCGACCTGTTGGAAACCACCGTCGCATCGGTCAACAGTGCGCTGCAGCGAGCCCGCTCGACTCTCGCGACCAGCGACCTCGGGGCCAGTCCATCCCCGTTGGACGACGCAGAGCGTGCGCTCCTGGCCCGCTATGTGGATGCCTTCGAGCGCTACGATCTCGATTCCCTCACGTCTCTGCTTCACGAGGACGCCAACTGGTCGATGCCCCCCTACGAGCTGTGGCTGCGAGGGCATGCAGACATCCGCAAGTGGTGTCTCGGGCCCGGCATCGGTTGCAACGGCTCACGCCTGGTTCCGACCACCGCCAACGGAGCGCCGGCGTTCGGGCAGTACAAGCCTGGTCCGGGTGGCGGCCTAGAGCCCTGGTCGCTTCAGGTCCTCGAGGTCTCAGGAGGCCGGATCACCGGGATCACCTTCTTCCTCGACACCGCCAGCGTGTTCCCACTGTTCGGTCTGCCCCCGCGGCTCGAGCGGTAACCCTCTACCGAGGCCGACCGCCTCGTGCAGACCGGTAAGAGTAAGCAGCTCCCCTAGCCTGTTCGAGGCGTGTAACCATCGGATGTCGCGACCGGCCCGCCGGGCGGTGAGCGCGACTCTGGCCACGGCATCGACCGCGGCCGCATCCGGGTCCAGGAGCGCCCCCACATCGCAGACCACATCGGCGGTGCTTTTCTCCAGCAACGCGACCATGCGCTCGCACAGCGCCGGGATGCCGGCGGGATCGATCGGGGCGCGGATGACGACGACGGTCGGACCGGGCACGGGAAGTGATCGCCGCACGGACACCGGTGGTGCCGGCACTTCCTCGGGAGCGGCCACCCGGAGGCCTCCTTTCGCTGTTGTCCTCTAAGACCGCTCGGACCAACAGAACTCATCGCCCCCCGGCGAGGCGGCCTCTTCATTGCACTCTCGGGCCCGTTTACCGGGGTCCAAGGTGCAACGGAACTCCGGCTAGGGCTCTTTGTCCTCGAGTAGTCGCAGCGCCATGTCGCGGGCCTCCCGTTCGTTCGGCACCCGGTGGGAGAACGGCACTGCGCTCGTCTCGCAAACCAACGTCTCTGCAAAGGGCTCCGGGAACCGCCGCACTACACGAAAGCCCGCCGTTTGCAGTAATGAGGCAAGGCAGCTGGGTGTGAGCCCCCAGAACCAATTCCCGTAGCCTTCGTTGGGCTCGAAGCCCTTGCTGACCCCGACCTGGTGGCCGAGCCACGGAAGGTCCCACAGCGACCGCTCCTTTTCCGGCAGGATCGGCCAGTAGACGGCCGCGTTGGGCAGACCTTCGACCTCGGGGATGGCCGAAGTACGAAGCACCAGCGTCTCGCGGCACATTCGGCGGAGACTCACCAGCAGGTCGAAGGGACTGGGGTGGTGGTACAGGACACCAGCGCAGAAGACGACGTCGACGATGCCTACCCGTTCGACCGTCGCCGGGTCCATTGCATCGCCGAGAATGAACTCGATGCTGGAGTTGCGCGCCCCGTGCGTCTCGTCGAACTCCGGCGTGGGGCCGAACACATCGACACCTTTGACGGGATGGGCTCCCGATTCCTCGGCAAGGAAGGCGTGTCCTCCATTGACTCCCCACATGCAGCCGATGTCCACCCAGCTCTTACCCGGAGCGTAAGTTGTGATCAGCTCCGTGAGCTTGTCGCCGGTACCGACCTCATCACCTCGCAGCCGCCGCCACCAAGCCCACACCTGTTTGCCTCTTTTGGACTTCAGGAGCTGCACCTTCCGCCTGTAGATCACTCCACCCCTTCCTCAGTTGAGCTCGAGAGTTGAATCGAGCGGCCCTCGCGCGCCACTCTCCGCCGCGACTTCCACAACGCGCCGGGACCTGCAAGATAGCCGCCGATCTCCACCATTGAAAGCTTCAAGGGATAGGCGCTCTTTCGCTTCAGACGCTTGACGATTCTCCTCGATTGACCGTAGGGCAACCGGAGGGTCAGGTATGCGAGGGCTCGCAGGTCGCGGTCCTCGAGAAGTGTGGTGAGATGGTAGGCGATATGGCCCTTGCTGTATCCGTAGAGTTGTGCTCGCAAGGCTTCCATGTCGGTGCGATGGCGGTGCCACACATAGGCGTTGGGATCATAGACCATCGTGTAACCGGCCTTCAGAATCCGATAGAAGAGGTACGTATCCTCCCCGACGCCCGACGGCATGCCGGGACCAAGCGCCTCGTGCATCAATCCGATTGTTGGGTTGCGGAACAACGAGGAGCGGAACGCGGCGTTCGCCGAAGCACCGAGAATCCAGGTCGGCACCACCCATTTACACTTGTTGAACCAGCGCAAATCCACCTCTCGACGTTCGAATCCGCGACCGAGCCCGCCGTAGATCTCGAAGATGCGCTGTGCGGAGGTTTCGAGCTCGAGAGGGAGGACGTTGCCGGTGACAGCTCCGACGTCATTGCGGGCCAGTGGTGCGATCAACGTCTCCAACCAGTCCTGCGGCGGACGCACGTCGTCGTCTGTCATGACGATGATGTCCCCCGTGCTCGCGAGAATCCCAGCGTTACGTGCATACGCTAAGCCTTGCCTGGGTTCCTGGATGAGGACCACGTGGGGGAACTGCGCCACAACGGCAGGCGTGATTCCAGAGCTTGGATGGTTGTCGACGAGGACGATCTCGACCGGGCGTTCGGTTCGTTGTTCTCGGATCCAAACGAGCATGTTGCGGAGGTCGTCCGGCCGATCGAAAGTCGCTATGACGATGGACACAGAGACGCCGGGGTCGAGCTTGACGTCGGAGGAACCGGCGGAGTCATGATCTTCTCCGATGAGCTCTTCGAGCAGGGAGTCGATCAAAGCATCCGCCGACTTGGTCGTCGGATCGTCGAGGATCAGCCTGACGCCAAGCGCGTCTACGAGCGCTTGCCGTACCCGTCTGGCGCTTAATGCTGCTCCATGATTGCGAACTTCGGTGAAGCCGAGCATACGACCCTCGCGCTGGGCGTAGATGCGCACACGCTCGTATTCCCGGACATCATCGATCGCCGTTACCGGCCGGCTCACGTCGACGAGACGTACTGCTACAGCACCTGCCTGCTTCATGCGACGACGCCGGGGCGACCAGCCAGATCACCATTGCGCCGGGAGGTCGCCCGACGCGCCCTCGGATACGCGGTGCATCCCCGCAATGATCCCTTTAGCTCCGCCCACACCAGGTCACGCGGGAACGAGCGCGAGCCGGCAAAGGATCTCAGGAGGCGCCGAATGTTCCGTGTCCAGAACCAACGGAGAGCCAGACGCAGGAACTGTCTGCGTCGGTTTGGGAACATCAGTGCGCTGCGTACGAAGTAGGCGTACAGACCCACACCGTGGCCTTCTAGCTGTCTTCGCAGTCCGTCGAGGTCCCTGCGATGGACGTGTCGCACGACCGCCCGCGGCTCGTAGACGAGCGTGTACCCCTTCTCGAGGACGCGGAAGAACATGTCGAGGTCCTCACCCCCTTCGGTTGGGGTCCCCGCCCCCAGTGCAACGTCGAAGTCACCGATCGAAGAGAAGACAGAGCGTCTGAAGGCCATGTTTGCGCCGGTGCCGAACCTGCCGGCACCGAGATGCATCGCCCCGCGCCTCCCCGTTGTTGTCCCAAGGCGCCAACTCTGATGGTCGAATCCGCGCCCGAAGCCCCCGCTTCGCTCGAAGAGGATCTGCGCGGGAGTCTCCAGCTCGAACGGGGTTACCAGTCCCGTGATCGCCATGGTCTGCTCGTCTTCGGTGAATGCCTGGCCGAGTGCCTCGATCCACGATGGGTCCGGCGCGCAATCATCATCGGTGAACGCGACTATCTCGCTCGAGGAATGCGCCAGGGCTGTGTTGCGAGCCCATCCCAGGCCTGGTTGCGGTTCGCACAGGTAGCGGAAATTCGGGTACTTCTCTTGCACCAGCCGGCGCACAGTGTCATCCGGAGGAGCGTTGTCGACAACAACGACATCAAGCACCGGATAGCGGAGGCGTTCGATGTATCCTAGGCAGCGATCGAGAGCCTCGGGCCGGTCACGCGTGCAGATCGCGACGGTTGCGGAGGGAAGCGCTGGCGTCTCCGTGCCCGCTTCGGCCCGGTTTTCAGGACCCGCCGCCTGTTCCTGACCTGAGCGAATCCCGGTCCGGAGGCGGTCGCGGAGGGCGGCTGTGGCAAGAGGGTGCTCGAGTTGGACCCGTATGGCTGAACGGATCCGGCGCTCCGAGCAGTTGGCCCCCCTGACAGGTACGCGTACATGTCCGAGTGGCGCTCCGCCGGCCCAAACAAGCGCGAACACTCCTGCGTAGCCCTCGAGCCCGGACACTGCAGCTACACCAGATGACAAGTCGAGATCGACGATCTTGAACGGCCTCCAGTCTCTTGCCCTGGTAAGGGCGCCTAGCACGGTGGCTCTGGGTGTGGAGGGGGTTCCATGGCCCCCGACCTGATGCGGTCTGCCCGGCGCGCTGAGCGGCGGTAGCGCGTGAGCCCCTTCACTCCGCCCTTGAGCTCTGCCAGGATGAGGTCGATCGGGAACGACGCGGGGCTGATCAGGGAACGCACAATCCGGCGCAGGATCCACCACCGCAGCCACCAGCGCGTGAACCAAAGGAAGTTGCGTAGTTGATCGGGATAGGCAGTCATGCTGCGCGTGAGGTAAGAAAAGAAACCGATTCCGTGATCGGTGAGTTGGCGATGGAGGCTGGCGTAGTCGTGCCGGTGCCGATGACGCACGATCGCGGCCGGCTCGTACACGAGGGTGCCGCCCTCCTGGAGGACCCTGAAGAACATCTCGATGTCGCCGCCACCGTTTGTAACGGTGCCCACGTCCAGGGCGGGGTCGAAACCACCTAGGTGCTCGAGGGTGCTCCGCCTGAACGCCATGTTGGCGCCGGTCCCGAAGTTGCCCGACCCGATGTGCGCACGTCCCTTCGGCGACACCTGATGCCAGCGCCGCCTGAAGCCGCGTCCGAATCCACCGTAGGCCTCGAACAGGATCTGAGCCTCGGTTTCGAGCTCGTAAGGCACAACCAGTCCGGTCACGGCTGAAACCTCGGGGCTCTCCGCAAATGTGAGTGCAACTGCACCCGTCCACTCGGGGTCGACTACGCAGTCATCGTCGGTAAACGCAATGACGTCACCCCGTGCCTCGACTATGGCTCGATTGCGCGCCCAATCGAGCCCCGGACGATCCTCACGGACATAACGAAAACCTCTTCCTTGGGAAGCAACCAGCCGGCGGGTTGCTTCGCTGGAGGGGGCGTTGTCCACGACTATGACTTCGAGTAGATCGTTTTCGATTCGGTCCATTGACGCCAGGCATATCTCGAGGTTGTCCGGGCGGTCACGTGTGCATACCGCAACTGTCACCGATGGCTTCTCGAGGCCACCATCTGGTACGCGCCGGAGCTGCACTCCCGACGCGGTCCGGGTACCCGTTCTCAGACGATCCTCGAGGACATGAAGCACCGTTTGCCACCGCAACTGCTTGCGGATCGCCCGACGCTGAGCGGTAACGAGGCACCGGTCGCCGTGTATGGGGATCCGGGCCCATCCCAACGGCGCGCCGTGCAGGCGAACCAGCGCCTGAACGAGGCTGAAGCGGTGTAGACCGCTGATGGTCTCAAGCGGCCGGTCGAGATGGATGTCTATCACCTTGATCGGGCGATATCTGGACCATGCTTCGCCGGACTCCAATGCCAACTGCTCCGATGCGAGGTTCAGCGACGCCAACTGAGCACCTTGCCAAGGACGCCGGCAACAATCGAGGGAGCACGGCTCAGATCGGTGAGGAGGCGTCTCGGGTCCCTGAGGTTGGCGTGGAAACGGATCTTCTTGACGACCCGCGGGCCCAGGTTGGCGATCATCTGGTGGGCCGGCTTGTCCAGTCCGGGAAAGAGCATGCGGAAACCGACGAGAACGGCTCGGTTTCGCCGAAAGGAATTCCGCGCGGAATGGGTTTGGTGCCACACTGCTGCCGACGGATCGAAAACGAGGCTGTAACCGCGCTTCATCGCTTCCATCGCCCACGCCTTGTCCTCGGTTGCAGGCAGCGATTCATCGAATGGGAACTCGCGCCAAAGTGCCCGTCGCAGCGCCGAGTTCGAGTTCTCGAGGCCAAAGGTACGGGTCTCGAGAGTGTAATCACCCGGCTGCTGGCGTGTCGGAGGTTGAGGAGGGGGCACGGGGCGATCAGGCCGGCAACTCGGCCCCCATGCAGCCGCGACGGTGGGATCATCGAAGTGTCCAAGCAGTCGCGCCAGCCACTCGTTGTCCGTGGGCAAACAGTGAGCCGACAGACATACCAGGATTTCACCACCAGCCTGTTCCGCCCCGAGATTGAGGGCCCCGCTGTAGCTCCAGCCCCGCTGTGGAATCTGCATGATGCGGACTGGGAAGCGCGAGGCGATCTCAAGCGTCGCATCACTGGACCCGGAGTCGATAATGAAGATCTCTTGTGGCGGCGAGGTTTGGGAGCACACCCGCTCTAATGTGGCGCCCAGGCTGGCCGCTTCGTTTTTTGTCCTGATCAGGACCGATGCCGTTCTCAACTCATGCTCCAGGTTCGCGGTCGCTGAATCGCCCCTTCTTGGTTGTCCGAGGAAATCTCGAAATACTGCGCTTGCCAGAGGTAGTCGAACGTGGAATCCCAATCGCTTTGATACACGCCTGCATCCAGGTGATAGGTACCCGCCGCGAGATCGACTCGCTCGAGTTTCAGTTGAACTCGTCCGGGCCCTTTCAGAGTTCCGGTGCTCTGGCCGTCCGCAGCGGTGCTGAAGTCAAAGTATCGGATGCCATCCACAACGGAGTGGACGCTCACTCCGAATATGGCCTCCGGTACCTCCTTGTGTGCGACGTATTCGATCACCACAGTGGCCGCAGATCCTGCCCGCAGGCTGGTAGAAGTTGTCCCTGCCCCGTCCACGAGCCTGACTTCGACGATCTCCACATCCCCGGTCCCGAACCGCTTGGAGGCCAACCCACCAGGCTCTCTAGCCGGGGCCGTCTCCTCCATTGCCCTTTCGTAGCGCTCGACGACCTCGTCGACATAGCCGATGGCCCGTATGCGGCCGTCTGCCATCCACAGTGCTCGGTCGCAAACGGCTTGTAGCTGCCCCATGTAGTGAGAAGCAACGACCGCGCTTACTCCCGACTCCCGGAGCTCATTCAGCCTCTGCATGCATTTGTCTCTGAAACGGATGTCCCCCACGGCCAGGACCTCATCGATGAGGAGGATCTCGGGGTCGATATTGATGGCTGTGGCAAATGCCAGTCGCAAACGCATACCATCGCTGTAGGTTCGCAACGGTTGATCCATGAACTCTTCGAGCTCGGCGAACTCAGCGATTTCAGCCAGCCTTCTCACCGCCTGACCACGAGTAAGGCCGGCGACGATTGCTCCCGTAATGGCGTTCTCCTCACCCGAAAGCAAAGGATGAAACGCTTCACCCAACGTTAGCAAACCACTTACCGTGCGTTGGACCCTGATCTCGCCGCTCGAAGGCTGTGTGACACCACCGAGAAGTCGCAGGAGCGTTGATTTTCCGCTCCCGTTCCTTCCGAGGAGCCCGATTGACTCGCGGTGGCCGACCTTGAAGGAAACATCGCGGAGCGCCCAATGCTCCTTGCGAGCACCGAGTTTGTTCAGGCGGCGCAGCCTGCGTGGTCCGCCTCCGGGAGCTATCCGGTAGCGTTTGCTGACATCGATGACCTCTATGTCACTCATAGTTCGTCAACGAACAGGGGGCTCTTGCGGCGGTAGATCGAGAGACCCAAGGCGAAGGTTGCGACACAGGCGGCCGCGAGGATCAAGAACGACCTCGGCTCGGGGAGCCGTCCGTCGATGAGAACGGCGCGGTAGGCGGTCAACAACTGAGCCATGGGATTGATCTTCAGCACCCAATCGAATCCGTCCGGAACCGCCCTCGCCTGATAGAAGACGGGTGTCAGGTACCAACCCAGCAGGGTGGCTACATTCACGAACAGGTGGACGTCTCTGAAGTACACGTTTGCACTGCAGAGCATGAAACCAAGACCGAGAGTCAGCAGAACTTGGAATAGAAGTATCACCGGAAGGGCCAAGGCTGTGAGCGGGATGCCGTCCCCAAGAAGGATGAACAGGACGAGTACCGGAAAAGCGACCAGGTAGTCGAGGCCGTCGGTCAGGACGCTGACGATCGGGACGACCGAGCGCGGGACTCCGGGACGAAACAGCAGTTCACGACGGTCGACCGCGCTTGTGGTGGCGGACATGAGCCCAGACGAGAACCACTGCCATGCGATCAGGCCGGTGAAGACGAAGACACCGTAGTTTGGTATTCCCAGAGGAACAACGCGGGTGAACAAAAAGGTCAGAACCGTCAGGCGGGCCAGAGGGGAGGCAAGTGCCCAGATCCACCCCAGAGTGGCCTGCCGGTAACGAAGGCGGAACTCACGAGCGACCAGGTGCGTTGTCAAATCCCATGTATATTTCCGCTGGCGGGTCAGAACCCTCTGTGCAACGCTCATAGCATGGGCCCGCCGGTGTCCTGTCTCCGCGATTTTGTTTGCCGCCCGAGTTTACTTCAGAGCACCTCTAAGCCATGCAGCGGGTTGGCCGCTGGCGGCCGGCGCCAACTCCACCAGCACGTCCCCACCTCCTCTTCCGAACGGGTCGGAAACAGGAGACGAGAGGTGTCAACCATCACCCGGAGCCACCGTCAACCATCACCCGGAGCAGGTGTAAAGCATCAGCCGGAACTGCGTAACGCATCAGGTGACGCCGGAGTGTCCAGCAACACCCGAAACACGACAAAGTTTGGGTGGGCCGCCAGGGACTCGAACCCTGCCAACCGGATTAAAAGTCCGGTGCTCTACCTGATGAGCTAGCGGCCCTCCGGGGCTTGCGTTCTCTAGGCTAATGGTTCGGATCATGCCCTTCCGCCACGGCCGACTGCACCGGCGCAATCTGCAGGCACAAGCCCTCGAGCCCACGGACGATCACCTCGTCACCCCGGCCGGCGCCCTCGGC
>Ga0183260_10000593_pt1 | contig 30658 bp, 34 predicted proteins | sample AntDrymUQ4972206_2_FD_129768 | JGI IMG/M metagenome (GOLD analysis project Ga0183260, IMG submission 129768) | Polar desert sand microbial communities from Dry Valleys, Antarctica - metaG UQ497 (22.06) (version 2) (version 2) | ecosystem: Environmental > Terrestrial > Soil > Desert | place...
GGCTTTCACGCTTCGTGCGCAAGAGCTTGTCGTTCTCCAAATCGGATCGGATGCACGAGATTTGCTTGCGGCTCTTTCTGCACCGCTACAACCTCTCTCGCCTCCCATGATTGATCCACTACCAGATCGGGGGTGGTATCGGCGCTCTCGTTAGTGGCGCGGATCAGCCAGGATGAGTCCCTTCGGCGTCCGCAGCCTTGCGGTAGACTAGGTCCGCTGTAGCCACGTCTTCCACCGCCAGCCCGAGCGATTTGAACAGGGTGATCTCCTCCTCCGACCCCCGGCCCGGCTTCGTCCTGGACACGACTTCACCCAGCTCGGCGAAGATCCGTCCTGCGGCGATGACGTCCCCGGATTCTTCGAGGGCGGCCTCGCGCGAATCGACGTAGACTCGCGCGCGGCGCAGCGTCTCGTCGTCCAGCTCCCGCCAGTCCGGGCGGGGGGCGCCCACCGCGTTGATGTGTACCCCCGGCGACAGCCACCCGCCGGAAAGCACCGGCGTCTTCGAGGTCGTCGCCGTCACGATCACGTCGGCGCCCCTTACCGCCTCCTCGGCGGAGGCCGTGGCTTGCATGCCGAAGCGCCTGGCGAAGTCCCCGGCGTGACGCGGGCTCCAGACACGCACCTCTTCGAACCGGCGGACGAGCCTCAGCGCCTCCAGATGGCTGGCGGCCTGCACCCCCGAGCCGATGATCGCCAACACCGATGCCTCCGACCTGGCGAGATGATTAGTGGCGACGGCCGACACCGCCGCTGTGCGAACCTCGGTGATAAGGCGCCCGTCCATGCTGACGATTGGCTCGCCGGTCTCGGGCTTGAAAAGCAGGATCGTCGCGTGATGCGTGGGGATGCCCTGGTTCCGCGGATAGAAGGTGACGAGCTTGGCGCCCAGAGCACCGCCGGTATATGCAGGCATGAGACCGAGGAAGCCCTCATGCTCGGCGGCGGGGACTATGGCGCGCACCGGCTGAACGACCTTGCCGCCCGAAAAGTCGGCGAGGTCGCGCTCCATCGCGGGGATCACATCCTCCATCCGCAGCAGCCGACGAACGCCCTCCTCGTCCAGGTTCATGCTGACACCTCTTCTTCCCCGCGGCTAGCCGACCGGCCTGCCGACCTGCTGGCCTGCCGACTTGCTTTGCCGGAACAGCTCCGGAATGTCGGCGAGGTCCGTGTGCGAGTCGCAGACGTCGAGGAGGGCCTGGGAGGTGCACTGGGCGGCGCTCACGACCTCGACGCGGATGCCCTTCTCGCTCTGGAGGTACTCGACGGCCTCCACGTAGTCCCCGTCGCCGGAGACGAGGACGTATGTATCCGCGTGGTCCGAGAGGCGCATCATGTCCACCACGATGCCCATGTCCCAGTCGCCCTTGTGGGTGACGCTCCGCTCACCGTCTGGCATGAGCCTCTCGTGGACCACGAGAGGCTTGGAACGCACCTTGTAGCCAAACTTGTTGAGGTTGTAGACGAAGGAGCGCGCCGAGGGGGTACCCTGCGAATCGTCCGTCTCCTGCTTCTCCACGATGTAGAAGGTGGCCCGCAGGAGCCTCCGGTCTCCGACGGCTTCCTTCAGGAGCCTGTCGTAATCCAGGACGCCCTTGTAGTAACTCTTAATGGAATGGTAGAGGTTCGCGCCGTCCACGAAGACCGCCAACCGTTCCGTCGGGTTTCCCATCGAGTCTCTGCGCTCCATGGGCGGATGTTATCAAAAAACCGCCTGTTCACGCGCCGGACGGCGTTTGCCCGATGGTAGACTCTGCTAGTATGCGGGAGGAGTTCTCCCAAGCTGCGGAAGAAACTGGTAAGGACCGGCCTATGGACTTCGAAGTAAGCATAGAAGAGCACGCCGGCAGCTACTCCGTCGTGGCCGTCCGCGGCGAGGTGGACATCCACACGGCCCCGAAGGTCCAGTACGCCATAGAGCGCGCCGCCGGGGAGAACGGTGGCGTGGGCGCCGTGGTGGTGGACATGAGCGGGATCGCCTTCATGGACTCCACCGCGCTCTCGACGTTCATGCGCGCCAAAGACTCCTTGCAAGAGCAGGGGACCTCCCTCCGGCTCACCGCCCCCTCCAAGGCCGTCGAGCGCATCTTCAGCGTCACCGGCTTCGGGGAGTACTTCGAGGTCTTCTCCTCCCGCCGGGACGCAATCCCCGGCTGAGGCCGCCACAAATTCTCGAACCACCGTCCCGCCCGTAATAGAATCGGAATTCACATGATGATCGACGTAAAGAGCCTGGATATCCCTATTCCCCTCGAACGCCTCGGCGAAGCGTTCCGGGGAGTGGGGCACGAGTTGTACCTGGTCGGCGGGTACGTTCGGGACGCGCTGCTCGGAGGGGCTGGCGTTGACGCCGACGCGGCGACGGGCGCGCGCCCGAAGGAAATAAAGAAGGTCCTCCGCCCACACGCGGAGCATCTGTGGACCGTGGGCGAGCGGTTCGGGACGATAGGCGCGAGCGTCGGCGGCTTCTCGGTGGAGGTCACGACGTACCGGAGCGACCTGTACACAGAGGGGAGCCGGCACCCGGAGGTCCGCTTCGGGGAAACGTTGGAGGATGACCTGGCGAGGCGGGACTTCACCATCAACGCCATCGCCGCCGACGCGCTGACGGGGGAGATCCGTGACCCGTTCGAAGGCCGCAAGGATCTGGAGAGCGGTGTGATCCGTCCCGTCGGCGACCCGCTGGACCGGATGCGCGACGACCCCTTGCGGATGCTGCGGGCCGTGCGCTTCGAGACGACATTGTCCAGGCCGGAGAAGCCCTTCGCCATGACGCCGGACCTGGAAAAGGCGATCCGGGACAACGCCCACTGGCTGAAGAGCATCTCTGCCGAGCGCATCCGGGACGAGTGGGAGAAGATCCTGGTTTCTCAGAACGTCTCGCGGGGGCTTCGGACCCTCGTGCGTCTGGGGCTCATGCGGTACGTCGTGCCTGAGTTCATGGAGACGGTGAGCGTCGAGCAGGAGGCGGAGTTCCACCACAAGGACGTGTTCGAGCACACCCTGATCGTGACGGAGAGCGTAGAGCCGGACCCCATACTGCGCAAGGCCGCCTTTTTCCACGACATAGGCAAGCCCCGTACCCTCATCTACGAGCACCGCTGCACGTACTGCGGCGCGAAGAGCACGAAGAAGACCGCCGGGGAGGGCGAGTGCGAGGTGTGCGGCGGCCGGACGCTGCCGAAGAGGATCCACTTCTACGGCCACGAGAACGTCGGGGCGGCCATCGCGCGCCGGGCGATGAAGCGTCTGGCCTACCCCAAGGACGACACGGATGCCGTAGCCCACCTCGTCTCCCACCACATGCGCCCGATGGGATACGCGGTTGGCCGCGACCCGTGGAGCGACTCCGCCGTCCGGCGCTTCGTCCGGGACACGTATCTGGAGCGCGGCGGGCGCGTGCTCGCGGACGTGGACACCCTCCTCAAGCTGGCCCGCGCGGACATTACCGGCGGCAACCCGAGGCGAAGGCGCGTCGCGGAGGAGAGTTGGCGCAGCCTCAAGGGCCGCGTGGACGAGGTGCGGGCCGAAGACGCGGTGGAGAGGCTCACGAGCCCGCTGGATGGCAACGATCTGATGGAGCAGTTTGGGCGGGGGCCGGGGCGTTGGATCAAACCTCTAAAGGACTACCTCGAAGGCGAGGTCGTCGAAGGCCGCCTCGCCCAGGACGACACCGAAAAGGCCCGGACACTCGCCGAAGCCTACGCCCGCGAACACGACCTATTCGAGGAGAATTGAGATGGAGCGTTTTGACCCGCTGATCTCTACGGAGCAACTGGAGAATGACCTTTTGGAGTATCCCGACGCTGACGTGAACCTCCGCGTCGTCGACATTCGGGGCTATGTAAAGAAGACCGACCTCGGCGACGGCCGACAGAAAGCCGAATATCTCGCCGCCCGCGAGGAATACGACGAAGCCCACATCCCCGGCGCCGTCTACGTGGACTGGACCCGCGACATCACAGACCCCGACGACCCCGTCCCGGCCCAGGTCGCCCCGCCGGATCGCTTCGCTGCGCTCATGGGACGGCTCGGCATCGGCGACGACACCCACATCGTCGTATACGATCACGCGGGCGGCCAGTTCGCAACCCGGCTGTGGTGGGCGCTCACGTACTACGGGCACGACCGAGTCTCCGTCCTCGACGGCGGCTGGAGTAAGTGGACCTCCGAGGGCCGCCCGACGACCTCCGGGGTCCCCGAGCCGGGGCCTGCTGTGTTTACTCCGAAGTCTCGCCCAGAGTGGCGCGCCGGCGCGGAGGCCGTTCTGTCCGCCAGCGAGAGCGGTAGTTCGTTCATCCTGGACGCCCGCGACCCGGGCCAGTACACCGGCGCGGTAACGAGGGGCGAGGGACGACCCGGCCACGTTCCCGGGGCGAAGCATCTCCACGCCGACAGCCTCCTCGACTCGGAGCGCGGTGTCTTCCGTTCCGACGATGAGCTGGAAGAGAGACTTCGGGAGGCCGGCATGCCGGAAGATCGAGACGAGCCCGTAGTCGCTTACTGCAACGGCGGGGTGGCGGCGACGGTGCTGCTCTTCGCGCTGCACCGCCTCGGCTACCAGAACCTCGCCAACTACGACGGCTCCTGGAACGAGTGGGGCGTCAGGGAGGACCTCCCCGTCCAGCGTTGAGGAGCCCGAAAGCCGGGTTTCGCGGCCATTTTGCGGGTCCGGTGTTACAATCTGCGCGTTCGAAGGCTTTTCGAGGAGATCGCAGTTGCGAGCGAAGAACATCATTTCCTGGGTCATCAGCCTCGCCATGATCGGGGCGGGCACCGCCCTGATAGCATCATTCTTCCTGGCGGGCAGCCCCGAGAGCACGGCCACCAACGCCCAGTCCCTGGAGAACTTCAACGTTCCCCAACTCGGGACAACCCAGGGGCAGCCGGTCTCCGGCGGCCCGGAGGACAAGACCCTCAAGCTCACCATCCCGGCGATGAACCAGATCGAGAACGACATCGTGCCCGACGTGCCGGGCACCGACAAGGAGGCCCTCGGATCTCACGCCGCCATACACCTCGAAGGCACGGGATACCCGTGGCAGGACGAGGCCAACGTCTACCTCGCCGGTCACCGCCTCGGCTACGCCAACTCCGATAGCTGGCTGGCCTTCTGGGACCTCAACAAGCTCAAAAACGGCGACGAGGTCTTCGTCGAGGACGCCGAGGGCACCCGCTACACCTACCGGGTCTCCAGGGAGTTTGTCGTCGGCCCCTCTGACCTCTCCGTCACCAGGCCCGAGCCGGGCAAGAACGTCCTCACCCTCCAGACCTGCACGCTACCCGATTATTCCAAACGCCTGATCGTCCAGGCTGAGTTAGTGGACGCCGAGCAGAAAGCGGCGTGAGCGAACCCCCCGAAGCGGCGGACGCCGGGCTCGTCGAACAGCAGATCTTCTACTACCGCGCCCGCGCACCCGAGTACGACGAATGGTTTTTCCGCCAGGGCCGCCACGACCGCGGCGACGAGTGGAACCGCGCCTGGTTCTCCGAAGTCGAAGTAATCCGCGAGGAGCTCTCCCGCTTCCGGCCCGCCGGAGAAGTGCTGGAACTAGCGTGCGGTACCGGCCTGTGGACGGAGCAGTTGGCTCGCCACGCGGATCACATCACCGCCGTTGACGCCTCTCCGGAAGTTCTGGAGATCAACCGCGACAGGCTCAGAGACGACCGGGTTCGCTACGTGCGGGCTGACCTGTTCGACTGGCGTCCCGACGCGGCTTACGACGCGATGTTCTTCGGTTTCTGGCTCTCGCACGTGCCGCCCGAGCGTTCCGAGGCGTTCTGGGATCTCGTCCGATCCGCGCTCAAACCCGGCGGGCGCGTCTTCTTCGTGGACTCCCTACGCGCCGAGACCCCGGCTGAGAAGGAGCGCCGGAGCGTGCCCGGCGACCACATGACCCTTCGCAAGCTCAACGATGGCCGGGAATTCCAAATAGTCAAGGTCTTCTACGACCCGGAGGAGCTATCCTCGCGGCTGCGCAACCTGGGCTGGGACATCAAGGTGCGGGCGACGGACAACCACCTTCTGTACGGGTTCGGTGAGCCTGTCGAATAAGGTCGGCGTGCCGCTACGTCCTCCCGAACTCCTGCGCCTTGAAGCGTTCTCCGGTCACGTCCCGCGACTCGTCGGAGGCGAGGTAGAGAAACACATCTGTGTTCTCTTCGGGGGTGATGCGGGTCGTGGGGTCTTCCTCGGGATAGGCGGCGGCGCGCATGTCGGTGCGCATCCCGCCGGGGTCCACGGCGTTGACACGGACGCCGCGCTCCTCCAGTTCGGCTGCCAGGATCTGGGTTAGCCCCTCGATGCCGAATTTGCTGATGGAGTAGGCGCCCCACTCGGCCCGGCCCTCGACGCTCACGCCGCTGACCAGGTTGATGATCGAACTACCTTCCGGCATGTGGGGGATAGCGGCCTTCGACACCAGGAACGGGCCCGTAAGGTTGGCGTCTATAACCCTGCGCCACTCGTCCTCGGGATACTCTTCGATGGGCACGCGAGGGCCGAGAACTCCGGCGTTGTTGACCAGCACGTCTATCCTTCCGAACCGCTCCACCGCCGCGTTCACGAGCCGCTCCACGCCCGCGCCCTCCGAAACGTCCGCCGCGACCGCGAGTACCTCCGCCCCCGAACCTTCGATCTCCTCCACGACCGGTTGTAGCGACTCTTCGCTCCGGGAGTTGACGACCACCGAAGCCCCTTCCCGCGCAAAGGCGAGCGCGAGGGCCCTCCCGAGACCCTGGCTGGCGCCGGTTATGAGAACGACCTTGCCTTCTAGCATGGACAAACCTCCAGTTGGTAACGGCCGACTTTCAGCTTAAACCTTTTAATCCGCAGTGTTGCGTGCGATGGTGGGTATCGTGGCCGAAATGCACGGCTCGCGCCTGACGGCTTGCGTACCAGTGTCGTCGGCTCCGATGCAAAATGTCGTCCCTTCGCGTATAAAGGTTGCGTGGAGATACGAAATCCAGGATGGAATCCGTCCGATGTACGGTGAGAACGCGCCTCCGTCGTGGGCGCGGCTGCCTGGGGCGCGGTGCCGGGCGGTCGAGCACCTGACGAAACTGGAGGGTCTGAAGGGGTTCGAGTTCCTCGACGGGCTGGACGAGGAGTTCTTTCAGGGGCTCGCTATTGCAGCGGCGGTGCTGGAGATCGGGGCCGGCACGGCCCTCTATCGTGAGGGCGAGCCGTCGGGCGCCGTGTACTTCCTGCGCGAGGGTCGGACGAAGCTGTATCGCTCCTCAGGCGGCCAGGGGCCGGGGAAGGCGCGGGATCAGATCCTGGGCGTCGTGGGGGACGGAGCCGTGATCGGGCTCCCCTCAGCCCTGGAAGGCCGTCCCCAGAGCCAGGGCGCAACAGCCCTGACCGACTGCACGCTCTACGCCGTGTTCCGCGACGACCTCGTGGAGCTTATGGGACGCTTCCCGGACGCCTCCCTGCGTCTCGCCCGCGCTCTCGCCGCCCGCAACCGTGAACTGGAAGATCTCGTCGGCGACCTCGTGTTCCACAGCGCCCCCCAGAGGGTCGCCCGCATGCTCCTCAACCTCGCCACCGAGGAGGGCCGCGTGACCAAGAAGGGCGTCGTCTTCGAGCCCTCCCTCAGCCGGCAGGAGATGGCCGAGGCCACCGGTATCTCCCGCGAGGCCCTCTCCCGCGCCCTCTCACGCCTCGCCCGGGAGGGCATCCTCGACCTCGGCAGCAAGGCCATAACCATCCTCAAGCCCGCCGAGCTCCGGGCCCGCACCTGACCCATTAACCTCCAAATACTTCCTGCAAAACGGGAACCTTTCGCAACAAGAACGGGTTTTGATCCAGATCACACGGCTCCATGATCCCGGTCATAGGCCGCGATGATGGCGGTCAATGCCGGGTGTTGGGCCCTCCGGCGCGCTGGTATAAAGCCGCCAGAGAGTACGAGAAAGTCCCGAGAGGAGGACAGCATGACCTATGTTATCGTCGAGCCGTGCATCGGCACGAAGGACCAGAGCTGCGTCGAGGTTTGTCCGGTGGACTGCATCTACGACGCGGGGGATCACTTCATGATCAACCCGGAAGAGTGCATTGACTGCGGCGCCTGCGAGCCGGAGTGCCCGGTCGAGGCCATCTACCCTGAGGACGAGGTCCCCGACGACCAGGAGAGCTACACCACCAAGGCCGCCAACTACTTCGAGTAGGTACAGGCAGATAGCGGAGCGTGGGGGAGGGACTTTGGTCCCTCCCCTTTCTAGTTCGTCCGCAGGCGTTGCAGGGAGAGGAGGCGGAAGACTGCCCGGACGACGAAGTAGCCGCCCGTCGCTGTGATCAGGGCTCTCACACCCGCGAAGCCCGTGTGTACGAGGGGCGAAGGCGAGCCGGGGACCGCTTCCGCCCGCTGAAACATGAACACGGTGTCCGCGACGCCACTGATGGCGAAGGCGGCGAGCGCCAGCAAGGTGGCCGAGGCCACGACCGGGAACTCTCCGCGTGGGATCTCCGCGCCCCAACCACCACGCCAGACGCGCCACAGGGCGAAAGCTCCGGCGCCGAGGGCCGCGAGGAACGCGAACTGCGCCACGTCCATGGCCGGACGCAGGTGTGGCGGCAGGATGTCGCCAGGCCACGGCCCCGCGGGCTCGAAGAAACCGTTGGCTTGCATCCCGAGGAGTTCGCCCAGCGCGGGCGAAGGCAGGAACCTGAGAAGCATCACGCCCAACGTGGCCAGGACCATCGCCCACGCCGCGGAGCGGGCCCCGCTGCCGGCCAGCTCTTCGGCGAAGCGCCCGGCGACCAGTTGCGGGAAGCCGAACCTTTCGATGACCCGCCGCTCTGCGTCCGGGACCGGGACGCCGTCCTCCCGTTCGCGCCGGACGCCCTCCCGCAGGTGGTCCTCGACCTCGGAGAGCACGCGCCCTTTGAAGCGACGTCCACCGGGGAGCTCTCGCCGCAACTCGCCGAGGTAGTCTTCTATCCGCCGGAACTCGTTCATGTCGCCCCCTCGATCACACCTTCCACCGAACGCGAAAACTCGCGCCAGTCCCGCTCCCGGGCCTGCAGCTCGGTGAGACCCTCCTCCGTAACTTCGTAGGTCCGCCGGCGGCGCCCCGACGCCTCAGACCATCGACTCCTTAGGAACCCGGCACGCTCCAACCGGTGCAGAACCGGGTACACCGTGCCCTCGGGGAGATCGAAGTTCCCCCCGCTGCGCGAACGCAGGTTCTCGATGATCGCGTACCCGTGCGCCGGACGAGCCCGCACCGCCGCGAGCAGCAGAAGTTCCAGATGTCCCTTGAGCGCCTCTCCTCTCATGTCAGCCCAATAGTATACATAGTGTGACTATGTATCAAGAGCAAACGACTATTTCGTGTGGAGCGTGGGAGCTTCTATACTCCCTTGCGTGGACGATGGGAGTTGGTGGACGTTCGGTCGGAACTACCTGTACCGTAACCCGTGGTGCGCGTTTCGGGTGGACGAGGTACGGCTGCCTGACGGGCAGGAGATCGAGTACGGTGTCCTGGAGAGCGGCGGGTTCGCCGCCATAGTGCCCGTTACGGATGAGGGCAATGTGGTGCTCGTGCGGCAGTGGCGGCAGCCGCTCGCGGGGTTCACGCTGGAGTTGCCGACCGGCGGGGTGGATGCGTGCGAGGACCCTCGGGAGGCCGCGGCGCGAGAGTTATTCGAGGAGACGGGATACCGGGCCGAGGGGCTGGAGTGCCTGACTTCCGTACACACGAGCACGGGGCGCAGCACGGAGGTCTGCCATTTGTTCCGGTGCCGGGCGGTGCGGGATGAGCGGGGGCCGCGTCCGGAGCCGACGGAGTTCATCGAGGTCGTGGAGCTGCCGCTCGGGGAGGCTGTGGAGATGGTCTCGAGCGGTGGGATCTCCGACGCCGCCACGGTCCTCGGGCTGCTGTGGACGGGAAAGTGGTTGTATCAGAGGCCGCGTTAGAGTAGACTACGGCGCAACTTACAGACCGGGGAGCCGCGAGGCTGAGAGGGCACCTATACGTGCCGACCCGTTGAACCTGAACCGGATAATGCCGGCGCAGGGAGGAGCTTGCGAAGCCTTCAACGGCGCATCCCCGCAGGACAAAGAGGAGGTTGCGCGTTGAATTCGCTCAAGGATACCAGGGTACTTACGGAGGCGGCGCTCGCCATCGCTCTAGCTTTCGTGCTGGGCCTGATCAAGATTTTCCAGATGCCGTTCGGGGGCTCCATTTCTCTGGAGATGATCCCCCTGATCCTGCTCGCCCTCCGTCAAGGCGCGCCCGTCGGCATAATAGCCGGAGCCGCCTACGGCCTCCTTGATCTGGCAATCGAGCCGTTCATCGTGCATCCGGTGCAGGTCATCTTCGATTACCCGCTGGCCTTCGGCGCCCTGGGACTGGCGGGCCTGTTCCCGCCGACGGTGCGCGGCGCGATCGTCGGCTCCATCGTGGCGGTACTCGCGCGCTTCGCCTGCCACTTCGTCTCCGGCGTGGTCTTCTTCGCCTCCTATGCCCCGGGGGGCTGGAATCCGGCGATCTACTCGGCGGCGTACAACGCTGCGTACCTGATCCCGAGCCTCATCGTTGTTCTGCTGGTCGTGGTCCCGCTGCTGCGCGCGCTTGAAGGGGCGCGGCCCTCTCCGCGCCAGCAACGCTTCCAGCAGTCGGCCACGCTCTAGCGTGCGGGCCGTCATTTTCCTGAACGGCGCGACTGACGAGCCCGGCCTGCTCTGGAAGATTGCCGAAGGCGCAGACTTGGTGTTGGCCGCCGACGGCGGAACCCGGCATGCTCTGGACGCGGGTATTGTTCCGGATCTCATCGTCGGGGACATGGACTCCCTCGGGGACGCGGGCGCGTGGGAGGTCGAGAAGCTAGGCGCCCGGCTGGAGCACCACCCGGCCAGGAAGGACAAGATGGACGGTCACCTGGCCGTCATCGCCGCCCGGGAGCGAGGCGCCACGGAGTTGGACTTCCTCTGCGCCTCCGGAGGAAAGTTCAGCGCCCTCTTCGCCGTCCCGCACCTCCTGCTCTCCGCCGAGCGGATGGGCATGCGGGCCGCTGCGGTCGGCGGCTGGGGCCGGGCGTTCGTTTTGGAGGCCGGCTCTCGGACGGTGGCCGGGGCTCCGGGCGATGGCGTCTCCATCTTCCCTTTAACCGGACTGGCGGCCGGGGTAACCCTCGAAGGTTTCGGCTACCCGTTGAAAGATGCCCGGTTGGAGATCGGGGACACCCTCGGTTTCCACAACGAGCTGACCACCGGAGAAGGTCGGGTGAGCGTGACGGAGGGCGCGCTGCTGGTGATCCAGGAGCCGTCGGAAGGAGCCCCCGGTTGAAGCAGGAGGCAAGACCGCCGAAGATGCCCTCGGACGATGCCTCGCCTCCGCCTCTCTGACACCGTCGCCGAGAACAAGCCCTCACAATTCGTTGCTTGTTAACCGATTAACAGCGATCTTGTAACGCGCTATGTACACTATGCACGTAGACTGGTAGAACCAATTTAGGAGGTAGCGTAATGAAGAACGGTACGAAGCGGCAGAGGTGGTACGAGATGTTCGCGCCGACGGCGCAGATGTTTCACGGGGCTGGCAAGGGTCTGGGTCGCGGTCGTGGACCGAGGCTCGCCGAGGCTCCGAGGAATGCGAGCTCTGGGAGGGTGCGCGACAAGGTCGCTGCTTAAGGGCAGCCTGCCGAATAACCGCATCGGAAGATTCAGAGGCCCGGTCCCGGTCGTGGGATCAGGCTTCGACGTTGTCAGGAACGTAACAAGCTCGCACAAGAGCATGCTATACTTGCGGGCATGGGGAACACCAGAGCCGGGACCGGACCTGAGAGGCGCGGCACGCTCTACAAGGAGGTCGCGGCCCGCATCCGCGAGCTAATTTCGGACGGGGAGTTGCAGGCGGGGCAGGCGCTGCCGTCGGAGCGCAAGCTGGCGGTGCAGTTCGAGGTGGGGCGGGCCGTGATCCGGGAGGCCGTTCGCCAACTGGAGGCGGCCGGGTTGGTGGAGAGCCGTCACGGCGGCGGCAACTACGTGCGCGAGGTCACCACCGAGCACCTGGTGGCTCCCATCGCCAGCGTCCTCAACAGCAAGGCCCAGCTCCGCGAGGAGCTCATGGATGCGAGGGCCATGTTCGAGCCCCAGGTCGCGCGGGAGGCCGCACTCCGGGCCAACCCGGAGGACCTGGCGCTCCTGGAGGCCGCCGTCTACCGGCAGGCGGAGCGTGTGGCCAACGGCCAGTCCACCGCCGAAGAAGACGCGGAGTTCCACGGCCGGCTCGCCCGCGCCACCCAGAATTCAGTGGTGGGGCGGGTGATGGGGATAATAGACGACCTCCTCGAAGACGTTTACGAGCGGCTCTCTCAGCACGGCGAGCGGTCCCAGCGGTCCCTCGAGGGCAACCGGCGCATCCTGAAGGCCGTGCAGAGCCGCGACCCGGACGCTGCGCAGCGGGCGATGGCGGAGCACATAGCAGACATAGCCTCACACTTCCGTCCTGGCGGCGAGATCCACGACCTCGAACACCCCGACGCGGCCAAAGGGGCCTAGACCCCCGATCCCAAGTCGAGGTTTCCAGAAGCAATTTCATTGGGACACGACCCCGATTCTGCTCCCTTGTCTGGCATCACGAAGCCCACGAGCTACGTCGCGAACGGCTGCGCGAAACCATGCTCCAGGAGATCATCTTCGAATAATTCCGCCGTACTTCGATAGAAAGGCGAGCCGGGTTCTCCGGCTCGAAGACCGCTCTCACTGGCACGACCACTCGCATTTCGTCATAATTAGTGGGGTAGGCGTTGGAAAGGTGGGCTAGATGGAAGAGAAAGTGACGCTCGAAGGCAGGGTGGAGGCATTGGGCTCCGGAGGCCCCGGATACGGTAGCCACCGGGTGGTTGCCATCGAGGAGCGGGAGGACAACAGCGGGTACGTGCTGGCCAGCGATATGTTCCCTCTAGACAGCGTGGAAGGCCAGAACGTCCGCGTCTCCGGCACGCCGGTCGAGGGATATCCGGGGAGCGAGGGTGAACCCGGTCTCCTGAACGTCACCGAGGTCGCCGAGATCGAGACCGAAGAGGGTGGCGAGGGTAGGCCCGACCGAGGGAACCCGGCGGACTAGGAGCGGCGGTGAAGGTGGATGGAGCCATACTAAAGGAGGCGCGGGAGAGGGTCTTCATGTCCCAAGAGGAGTTGGCCGAAGCCCTGTCCATGAACCCTGGCGTGGTGATAGGTCTTGAGCGTGAGCCCCGCACCGAGGTAAGGGAGAACCTGGTCAGGGACCTGGCGGAGGTTCTCTTCGTCGCCCGCGCGGACCTCACGATCCACCCCGAACCCCCGCGGCCGGTGGAAGAAGAGGACGGGTAGACCGTGCAACTCTACCTGGTGGACGGTGCGCGGCTGCGGGAGTTGCGAGAGCGGGCCGGGTTGTCTCAAGAAGAGCTCTCCGGGATGGTCGGCGCCGGCAAGACCTGGGCCGCCGAGATGGAGCTGGAGAGCCGGGTCCACGTGCTGGAGATAATCGTCCAGAAGCTCACCCGGGCGCTCGGGGTCGGAATCTCCGATCTCTCGACCTTCCCCGGCCCACCTGACCCGCCCTCCGCGCCCGAGGACCCTAGCCTGGACGCCGGGCGGCTGCGGGAGTTACGGGAGAACGCCTCGCTCTCCCGGGAGGACCTGGACGAGCGGGCGGAGTTGGAGCCCGGCTCCGTGGAGCGGGCTGAGGAAGCGGGACCCGGCGAAGAGATACAGGCTTCGGTGGATGTGATCTGGAAGATAGCCCAGGCCCTCAAGGTCTCGCCCACGCTGCTCGTCAAGAGGTGAGCGTGGCGCCTTAGTAGAACCCGCCGCGAGCCACCCCGCCGGAGACTTTTCTACAACCCGGAAATTACCGTTGTGGTCGCCTCTCCAAAGCTTGTAATATGTGGACCTAACAACGAACTGGTATAGCCAGTTATGGCGATGATCGTTGTGCGGGCTGGCGAGGAGGAAGCCATGAGCGAGAAACGAGCCGCCACCGTCGAAGGGCGGTCTTCGGGACAGACCCTCTATCGCGAGGACCGGGCCGTGGCCTGTATTCTGGAGCTGGGACATACGTTGTCAGCGTCTCCAGCTCCCGGCGTGGAGATCGAGGGCGCCGCCGACCGCGAGGTGTACTACGGCGCCGTTCTGGAGCGCGCTCTCGGCCGGGCCCTGGACACCGGACGGGTCTTGGATCTGTACGACGCGGACCCCGACCGGCTGGTGGAGTTCCTGACGGATCGGGAGTGGCGTTCCCTCGGCGATCGGGCCGGGTGGGAGGCCCCGCTGGCCGTCCACGGCTCCCGATCCGTGCTGGAGGGCGTAATCCGCCTGCTGGGGGCCGACGACCTCACCAGGCCCCGGACTTACCAGGCGGTCCTGACGGGGCCGGAGGGAGAGTCGTGCCTGACGTTCCCCGAGCGCCGGTCCTGGATCGGGGCCATGCCGCTGCGGGTGGCGCCGCTGCGAACCGTCCTGCTGGTCGGCCTCGACGAAACCAACGTGGAGCTGGCCCGCGGCCTGCGGAGGTTGGGGCTCCGGGTACTGCTGGCGCAGCGGGCGGGCGCCGGGCGGCGGGAGGTCTTTCTGGACCTCTGGGACCAGGGGTTCCCGGTCTTCGAGGTAGAGGGACCGGACGCCCTCGAAGAGGCTCTTCGATCTTACGGTGGGGTGGACCTGGTGATCCGGGGCCACAGCAGCGACACCTTGCTCACCCCCGAAGGCGCCGTCCAGGGAGCGAGCGAACTCGACGCGGCGGACGAGGCCCTGGCGGCGGCCGTAGAGTCGTCCGGGCGCCTGGCTTTCGACGAGGTTGCGCCGGGTCTCCTGCGGGAGACCGGACCTTCCGTCCTGCCCCTCCCCGAAGCGTCGTGCCTCGAGGTGCTTCTCCCGGTTCTGGATAGGCCGGACCTCCGGCCGGAGGGCGTCGAGGCGGCTTTTGACCTCACTTTGCCCACGACGATCCCTTTCGGGGAGAAGAATCGGCACTCCACCGACGACGTCAACTTCAAGGCGGCCCACGGGCTGGAACGGAACATCCTCGCCGTACTGGAGAGACTGGACGGCGACCTTCCGCTGCGGTTCAAGGCCGTCCAAAACCCGGCCGCGGGACGTTCTCGCGCCCTGAGCGTGCGCCAGCAGCTCGGCCCCTGGACGGTTCACCTGGCCGGCGCCGCGACCATCCGGGCTCAGAAAGCGGACGGTAGCTATCTCGGGGCCGGCGAGTACGAAGAGCGCCTGAAGGCGGGTAAAGACGTGCGGGTGCTTCCCGCGCCCGCCGGCGGGGAGGATTCCGTCCAGTCCCTGCTCGACGGAACCTATCTCCAGAACGTCATCTTCTCAAAGCTCGGCGCCATCCACGGCTACCGCCCGGCTGCGGTCGTCGCACCGCTCACCGACGAGGCGTTCCAGGTGTTCTTCCTGGCGCCGCAACTCTCCTACGGGGTGGTCGGCCGGCTGCGGGCCGCTCTGGCCGCGTCGGGACTGGCGGATGAGGAGGACGTCCGAAGGCTGGCCGACGATGCTCTCGACCTGCCGCGCCTCGACGTCCGGATCGAGCACTCCTACCCGGACGGTAATGGCCTACCGTTCATGGAGAGCCGGCCGCGCCGGCCGGATGCGCAAGACTTCGACCCCGTATCTTCCCTGCTCGACGCCGCCGGAGATCCCGCCCCGATCTCTACTGAATCGACCGTAGAGGTGCGGGAGAGCGATGGCGGTCACACCCTTCGCACGAGCCCGGCGTCAGGGCTCGACATGGGCGAGCCTCGGGACAGGGCCCTCTATCTGAGCGCCCTCCTCGAATACCTGCACGGCGCCGTGACCGGAGGCGGTCGCGTCGTGCGCGTGTACGATCGGGAGGGCGAGGAGATAAAACGCCTCCTGGCCGCCCGCATGATGGGGTTCTCCCCGGACCCCGACGTTCCCGGAAGAGCCACGACCCCCATCAGGGTCGGCCGCCTGAAGGGAACCCGCTACCGGCTCGGCAGCGAGCGGGTCCCGGTCGGCGACCGGGTGGTGCAGGTGGACCTCTTCCGGTTCGACGATGAATCAGACGCTCCCCGGAGCATCACGCTGGCCCTCGGTTCGGGCGCCGGGAACCCTATCGTCGTCATGCCGACAACCGTCCAGCCGGTCTTCGGTTTCGGCAACATCTGCGGCGACCTGGGGGTGCTGGAGCGGGGCCTGGCCTACCGGGTCGTTGCCTTCAACCGCTCGCCCAACGAGCGCGCCCTCAACGCCCTGGAGAACGGTGTACCCCTCTACGAGTTCGACGAGACCCTCGACGAAGGCGGGAACCCCATGGTCCTCGACGAGCAGCGGAGGGCCTTCGAGCGCGCCGGGCTGAGGCTGAGTGGGAAGCTCCGGGATCTTCTGGACGAGGGCATCGTCGTGGGGGAGACCGACCGGGGGGTGCCCGTCCGGGCTCGCGCGGGACACATCCTGGACGGGCTACTGGGGAGTGTAGAGCATCCGGTTACGGGCAAATCCACCAAAGCCAGCGAGCTGTACAAGGAGATCCTATTCGACGAGTGCGAGGAGAAAAGGATACCCACCATTTACAATGGGTCCAACTCCCCCGAGCGGGTGGCGGAAGGCAGGATCTTCATCCACGACGCCTTCACGACCTACGGCATCGAACCGGCCGAGCACTACAGCGAGCACGACGGGCCGCATGGGAGCCTCATGTGCGTCTCCTGCAACACGACCAACATCACCGGCGTGTTGCTGAGGTTGACGGACGTGCCGGAGCTGTCGGACGTGAAGATCCGGGTCATGACCCACCGCAAGGCCAACGACCAGTACGTGGGCGAGGGGAAGCAGTCGGTCAACTACCAGGGCATGGCCTTCGACTTCCACTACCATCACTGGGCGGACGCGAAGCTGTTCTACGACCGGATCAAGGACGAGGGCGTGCGGCGGCGTCTCGACGCCGTGCTCGCCCGAGACCACACTGACGGCGAACCCGAGTGGGCCATCTCCACCCACGCTACAGGGCAGGCGGCCACGGAGTTCCACACCGGCGTGATCCACCTGAGCGGCAGGCTCCGGGGTGGGTTCCTCGACGCCGAAGAACTGAAGGCCGAGCTGGCCGCCCGAGCGTCCGAGAGCGCCCAGCTCATCGAGTTCCCGGGCGACGAGGTGGACGCCCGCGCGTTGCTGAAGACCCTTCACCTGCGCATCGGCATCCGCAACCTCTACGTCCAACCCTTTACCGTGGTGCAGGACGGCGATGACCTGGCGATCGTCTTCTTCACGCCGCACCTCTACAACGTCAAGCCCAACAACCTGGTGGCGGCCATGAACCGCGACGGGCTCATCCCCAATACCCTCTCCGGCGTGGAGATCGGGACGAGCATCGTTGGCGAGGCGCTGAGCCTTGATAGGCAGCAAACCGCGCTTGCCCGGTACTACGATCCGACCACCGCGAGCAAGCCGTAAGGGGGAGCGAGAGATGAAACAGGGAGAAGAAACGGCCGCCGCGCAGGGACCAGGACCGGACCAGCCCATCTACTTCTTCGAGGCGGACGAGGTCGAGGGCATGGCCATCGGCGACCGGGAGGAGCGTCGCAGGCTCCTGGGGGGCAAGGGCTCCGGCATGACCGAGATGGCCTCCATAACCTACGAGGACCCGGTGAGCGGAGAGGAGACCGGCCTTCCGGTGCCGCCCGGCTACACCATCACCACGGAGCAGGCCCGGCGCTACTTCGATAACGACGAGCGGATACCGGAGGACCTCGTCGAGGCCGTGGACCGATACCAGGCCCGCTTAGAGGAGACTACCGGGAAGACCCTGGGCGACGTGGACGACCCGCTGCTGGTCTCCGTACGCTCGGGTGCGGCCGTCTCCATGCCCGGTATGATGGACACGGTCCTCAACCTGGGCCTCAACCACCGGACCGTCGAGGGACTCGCCCGCCAGAGCGGCGATAGGCGGTTCGCATGGGACTGCTACATGCGTTTCACCGAGCAGTTCGCCGACATCGCGCTCGGGGTGAAGGACGAGACGCACCTCAAGCCGCTGCGGCGGGCGATGCTCCAGAAGCGGGACGCCGGCGACGCGTCCGAGTTGGGGCTGGACGACCTGGAGCACCTGACCTGGGAGTATCAGCACGCCGTCCTGGAACAGACCGGCAAGCCCTTCCCGCAGGACGTCCGGGACCAGCTACAGGCCGCCATCGAGGCCGTCTTCCGCTCCAGCTACTCGGAGCGGGCCGTCTTCTTCCGGCGGGTCAACAAGATACCGGACACGATGGTCTCGGCCGTCAGCGTCGTCTCCATGGTCTTTGGCAACCGGGGAGAGGATTGCGCCACCGGTGTCTGCTTTACCCGCAACCCGCTCACCGGCGAGAACGTCGTCACGGGCGAGTACCTGACCAACGCCCAGGGCGAGGACGTCGTGGCCGGCATCCGGGCCGGCCGGCCCATCGAGGAGATGGAGAACGCCCCTGATCTCGGTGATGCCTATAGCCAACTCTACGCCGCGCAGGATGCGCTGGAGCGGCACTTCCGGGACGCGCAGGACGTGGAGTTCACCATCGAGGGAGGGCGGCTCTTCATCTTGCAGACCCGCGATCTGGGTGGCCGTACCGGGCGGGCCGCGCTCAACATCGTGACCGACATGGTCGAGGAGGGTTTCCTCTCGCCCGAAGAGGCGGTGCTCAAGTACGGGGACCCGAACGGGCTCAACGAGTTGCTCCAGCCGGCCTTTGATCCGGAGGAGGAGGAAAAGGCCCGTGAGGACGGGCGTCTGATCGCCACCGGCATACCGGCCTCGGCGGGCGCCGCTACAGGCGAGGTCTCCATCTCCTCGGAGCAGGTAGAGGTCCTCTCGCGGCGCGGCCACGACATCATCCTCGTGCGGCACGAGACCTCCCCTGAGGACGTGAACGGCCTCCACAGCGCCCTCGGCGTCCTGACCGCCCGCGGCGGCGTGGTCTCCCATGCCGCCATCGTGGCCCGGGGCATGGGCAAGGCCGCCGTGGTGGGGGCCGAGAGCGTGGATATCGACGAGCATCACGGGGTGGTGCGCATCGGAAGCGAGACGATAACCCCCGGCGAAGTCATCTCCATCAGCGGCACCACGGGCGAGGTCTTCATGGGCTCGATGCCGGTGGTCCCTTCGCCCATCAAGGCAAGGATGGCCGGGGAGGACGTGGACGAAGACGGCGAGAGGCTCTACGAGAAGTTCCGGCAGCTACTGGGCTGGGCTCGGGAGCACAAGGGTGTCCAGATCCGCTGCAACACGGAGTCCGAGGAGGACCTGGAGGTGGCCCTCGCCCTGGGGGCCGAAGGCGTCGGCCTGGCGCGCACCGAACACTACATGTTCAGCCCGGAGGAGCGCCGCACCGCCTTCACCGCCCTGCTCCTGGCCCAGACCCCCGAGGAATACCAGAAGGCGCTCGACTCGCTACGCCCGGTCATGGAGAGAGGCGCGGAGGCCATCTTCCGGCTGCTGGAGGGCAAACCGGCCACGATACGCCTCTTCGACCCCGTACCCAACGAGTTCCTGCCCCGGAGCGAGATCGAGACGGCCCGTGTGGCGGGGTTCATGGAGCTCGCTTTCGAGGAGGTCAGGCACCGGAGCGTCGCCCGGGAGGAGACCAACCCAATGCTCGGCCACCGGGGCGTGCGTCTCTTCGTGGTGGCGCCGGAGATCGCACTGGTCCAGGCGGGCGCCATCCTGACGGCGGCGGCGCGTTGCCTGAAAGAAGGGATTCAGGTTCGGCCGGAGATCCAGATCCCCATGGTCATCAACCGCACCGAGATCCTGAAGGTGTCCGAGTCCATCCACGCTGCGGCCCGCAAGACCATGGAGGCGGAAGGAGTCGAGGTCCCCTACGAGGTCGGGGTGATGGTGGAGACGCCTGCCGCGGTCAGGATGGCCGACACTTTCGCGGGAGATCTGGGCTTCTTCTCCTACGGCGTCAACGACCTGACCCAGACGGTGCTAGCCATCAGCCGGGACGATACGGGCCACTTCATGCCGGCCTACGAGGAACACGGCATCGTGGCCGCGGACCCTTTCCGGTCTCTGGACTCCATCGTGGCGACCTTCGTGGAGGAGGCATACCGGAAGGCCAAGGATGCGAACCCGGACATCTTCATCTTCGCGTCCGGCGACCTCGGCGGCGACCCGCACTCCGTCGCCGCCTTCCACGACATGGGCCTCGACGGCATCAGCGCCGGACCCTGGCTGGTCCCGATATCGACCCTGGCGGCGGCCCAGGCGAACTTGAAGAACCCGCACGAGTAGCCTGACCTTCATCTCGTCATACTGGGCCGGAGAACGCGATGCCCGGCTCTACGGACGCGAAGCTGGGGGCGTGGTCGCTACCTGGCCTTGCCGCTCGCCTTGTCCCGGGGTTCCGCGGGTTTCTTGGAATTCTGCATGGCGGCGGCCTGCTGAGTGTACTGGCCGACGTAGCGGGCGGCCACGGGGTTGTGGTGCCGGATGCGCGCCCACCACAGGCCGGCCACGTTCTCGTGCAGCCACAGAAAGCCGATGGCGTAGCCGACGCTCATGAGCGCCTGGAACGTCAGAAACGGCAGCAGCGCATCCGGGAGGACCACACTTCGGCCGGCCCCGATGTCTAGCGCGACCTCGTGGAAGAGCCTCGCCAGAGGGAACGCCGGTATCCAGTACAGCATGGCCGGGGCCACGCCGCCGAGCCGGATGCGGCCCGAGGCCAGGAGCGCGTCGTAGCCCGCGCCCATGACCGCCAGGGGAACGCCGAGCGCCAGGGTGGTGAGCGCCACGTAGGAGAGGGGGAGACCGCCCAGGGCGGCCAGCCCCCCCGCAACCAGTCCCGTGCCCAGGCCAATCGCGATACCGGGGAGCGTCAGCTCCGTGGAGATGCGCAAAGTAGATGGAGCCGCGCCCATCAGGCTATATCACTACCCCGAACCGGATCAGGCTGTAGAGCAGCATCCCCAGGTAGAAGACCGCCCCGAAGCCAAGCACTATGCTGATCCCGATGTTGGGCCGGATCTTCTTCGGCAGGAGCATGTTGTTGGTGAGGATGAGGAGTATGCAGTACGCCCCCATCGCGAACGCCGAGAGGAACGAAAGGATGTCCAGAATCGCCGTGGGACCGTCAGCCGGGCCGAACAGCAGGATCAGGATGCCGAAGACGATCACGCCCCACAGGAATATGAAGTAGAGCTGGCTGATGTTGAAGCGCCGCCCGCCGGGGATGAAGTAGTACGTCATGTCCGCCTGCCCGCGAGAGAAGGCGTCGAAGATGCCCAAAGAGCCCTTCCAGCCGACGATCGCGATGAACAGGAAGAACAGGACGCCTATGGCGGCCCCGCCCGCCTCGGAGAAGGCCCCGGCCATGGCCGCTATGGACGCCTCTTCGTCGCCCCCCCGGATGGCCTCCTGCACCCCCGGATCTATCGCCGCCGCAGCCTGGGCGAGGACCGTGTAGATGATGGTGACCAGCATCGTGATGCCCCAGAACAGGATGAGAGCGTCGAACATCACCCATCGGCGCCAGTTCTTCCATTTCTGCATCTGCTCGGGGTTCTCCGTGTCGAACATGAACCCGCGAGAGGGCATGGTCTCCGTCTCGTCTTGGTGTACGAGACCCCTGATGCGCGGTACGTGCACGCCCATTCCGGCGCCCTTGTCTCGCAGCCAGAGCGTGTACCACATCTGCTGCATCCCCGAGGGTCCGGCGAACGCGATCGCACCGACTACCAGCGGGAAGAACGCGGCCGTCAACGCCTCCTGGGGGAAGTACCCGAAGGCGACCAGACCGACGAACGTGCTCCCCAGGTCCGCTAGGCTGCCCACCAGCGTCGCGATGATTGTGGAACCGACCACCAGGACACCGATGAGGAAGGTCAGCAGGTTTTCGAGGAGGTTGTAGACGAACTTCGCGAGGCTGAAGACGGCGCCGATAAGGATCAAGCCGACGATGGCCGAGATCAGATACGGTATCCCGGTTATCTGCTCGAACGCCAGCGCCCCGGCCGCGACGTGTCCAGGCCAGATATACACCAGCGCGGCCGTGGCGAAGAAGAACCACATGATCGGCCGCGCTATCCGCGCCGCGCCGAAGAAGATGCTCTCGCCGGTAGCCATCGCGTAGCGGGCCATCTCCAACATGACCACCGCCTGCAACGTCACCCCGACCAGAAACAGCCACCGGATGTTCGGCCCGAAGAGCAACACCAGCCGCGGCCATAGAAAAGTCTCCCCGAGCCCGACGCCAAGCGCCACCAGCACCATCGCCGGCCCGATAATGTGCAGCGACGCCGGAGCGTCCGGCAATTCCCGGATCGGCATCGGCTCCTCGCGGCCCGCCTGCCAGGTCCTCTCTTCTCGTTCGGTCGTTACGTCAGCCACAGGCGCCTCCCCGTCTCCCACAGCCCCATAAGGCTCTCCTTTCCCTCTAGCTTAGCCTGCCAGCGACGCCCCTGCGGCCCAGCGTGTGCGGCCGAATGAGAGCCCCGCCTGCTCACTGCTTTTCCCTATCTTTCCCCTTTAGACAGGTACGACCAATGACGAAGCAGGATATACCTGTGCGTACTTTGTGTCAAGCCGGGAATATGGGTTCAGCGGGCGCCCCTGACTGTCGGGGAGAAGCTCTGGCGTGCTAGGATTGCGCACCATGAGACTCGAGGAGTTGAGCGACCCGGATCTCGAAGACTTGAGGGTCCAGGTCACGGAATATTACGAGACGTACTATGCGGAGCTGCGGAGCCGTCTGGGCGATCATGAATTCGCGATCCCCCATGGCGCCGTGCCGGATTCGCTGAAGGGGTACCGCAGGATCGTGACCGAGCTCGGCAAGGACGGCGTGGTGGTCACCCACTGGCCCGACGCGAGCGATTCGTTTGACTTCCACATCTCCCCGGATAAAACGGCCGGAGAACTCGTCGCCGGGCAGTGCGGAGGAGAAGCGTTACTGGACTACGAGCCTGGGGAAGAGTTCGGGACGTACCAGATCTCCGAGCCCTTACAACTCATCGTGGGGGGTGAAGTCGTCTGGACGGCTTCGTGGAAGCGGCTGGACGTCTCAAGCCGCTTCGATGCCTGGGAAGATCCGGACGGAGCCCGAGAAGCCGCCAGGGAGGCACTCGCCCCGTTCGAGGGCCGCGAGCCCCCCGTTATCTGACGGCCTCCGTCTGTTCCCTGGTGCGCATCACCATGACGGGGCACTGGGCATGATGGACGATGTCGTCGGAGAGGCCCTCCAGGATCTTGCGCTCCGCGGCCCCGACACCCATGACGATCCCCACGACGATCAGGTCGGCCTCCAACTCGTCGCTGAGGTTGACGACCTCCTCGGCGGTGTGACCTTTCTGAGGTGGGTCTCGGTGACGGTCCCTCCGGCGTTTTGGATGTGCTGGACCTCCTCGTCCAGCCTCCTCTGGGCGTCGTCCCTGAACCATGAGGGAGGCGCGAACGGGGCGGCGGTGTGCCAGACGTGGACGAGGTGCAGCTCCGCGCCGGATTTTTCTGCGAGGCTGACCACCACGGGGCGGCCAGGGCCGCGTCCTCGGAACCGTCGGTGTACAGCAGGATCTTCGCGGGGAAGTTCGTCTTTGTCGGTGAGTCCGTATTGACCCTAATCCTTACTCTCGATCTCTTCTTGCATGGGGCCTCTTCGCGGCTGGAGAAAGGACGAGGCGGGAGATGCGAACTGCATCTCCCGCCTCGTTTACTTCGCGCTTTTTCGGGTGCTAGTTACCCGAGGACGGGTCGCCCATCATGTTGTCGTCGCGCCACTCGCGGTCCAGGCCGCCGTCGCCTTCCAGTTCCTCGTGGGCGTGGCCTGGCCGTTCGCCGGCCCAGGAGGCGTTGTCCCGCTCCACGTTGTTGTTGCGGACGGTCGCCTTCTCGCTCGTGATGTTGATGGGGCCGCCGTAGGAGAAGGCGATGACGCCGGGGATGATCCACTGCTCCCACATCTCGTCTATCTTTTTCTGGAAGTAGGCGAAGTCCTGGTTCTTGAAGTGGGCGAAGCGGCCCTGCTTCTCCAGATACTCGCGCACCGGCTTGCGCTCGCGCCGGCCCTGGGCGATCTGGCGTGTGGTCCCGGTGAAGTTGCAGACGCCTTCCTTGATCTCGTACAGCGGATAGATACCCGTCTCGATAGCCAGCTTACCGAGCTCCGTGGAGTGCTCGGGGTCGTAGTGCCAGCCCTTGGGGCAAGGGTCGAGCACATGTACGTAGGTCGGGCCGCCCGCGGAGAGCGCCGCGCGGACCTTGTCCATCATGTCTACCGGGATGGCCGGCGTGCCCGAGGCGATGTACTTGGTGTCGGGGTGGCCGGCGGCGAGCATGCCAGGGACGTTCTTCTTCCACCGGCGCTGCATGATGCGGTGCTTCTTGCCCGGAGGCGAGAAGGTCGTCACCGCGCCCCACGGCGTCTGGCCCGAGGTCTGGATGTCGGTGTTGGCGTAGGACTCGTTGTCGTAGAGGAAGATGAGGAGGTTGTACTCCACATCCGTGAGCGCCGCGGAGATGGCCGCGAGGCCCATGTCCGCGCCGCCGCCGTCGCCACAGAAGGCGATGACGTTGATCGGCTCGTCCTTAATCTTGCCCTTGCGCATCAGGGCCTTCAGGCCGGCAGAGGTGCCGAGAGCGGCAGAACCCGCCGCGCCGAGCTGGGTGTGCATCCACGGCACGACCCACGGCGTGGACATGTAGGTGGTGTTCGCCACGTACATGCAGCCCGTGGTGCCGAGCACGATGGTGCGCGGCCCAGCGGCCTTCGCCATCAGCCGCATCGGCAGGGCGGAGAGACAGCCCTGGCAGGTGCGGTGGCCGGACTGGTAGTACTCCTCCTCCGGCGCTTTCTTTATTGACTTTATCGGATCGAGCTGCAACGCCCGTCCGGGTGCCATCGTCATATGCGACAAGCCTCCTTTTGTTCGTTCTTTTCCTTGCTTACCCGGTATTCTACTCTCTCACGCCGATCCAACGCACCGTCGGGACATCTTCGCCCGCCGCAGCCCGTTTTGTGGTGTCGGCCATGTCGTCCATCATCTCGGGGGTCAGTTCCCGGCCACCGAGGCCGCCGATGAAGTTGACCAGCCGGGGCCTGACTTCGGCGTCGTAGAGCGCGGCCCGCAGGTCGGTGAAGAGAACGCCGCCCTGCTTGGGTGAGCCGTAGGAGTAGTCGCGGTCCACGATGCCCACGGCCTTGAAGCGGGTCAGGACTTCCACCATCTCCTCGGTGGGGAAGGGCCGGAACCACTTCAGGCGGACGAAGCCGACCTTCTCGCCCTGGTCCCGGAGACGGCGCACCATCACCTTGGCCGGCAGGCTCAGGGAGCCCATCCCGAAGAGCACGTACTCGGCGTCCTCGGTCATGTACTCCTCGAAAAACGGGTTGTCTCCGCCGCGCCCGAAGATGCGCTTGAAGTCGTCGTGGGCCTCCTGGATCACACCCTTCACCCGCTTGGCGGCGTCGTCGGTCTGCTTGCGGATCTCCATGACCCAGTCCTCGTTGGCCTGGGGTGCGATGGAGATGGGGTTGTCCGGGTGCAGCAGCCTGTCCCCGAGGTCGTAAGGCGGCAGGAACTCGTCCACCATCTCCTGGTCGGGGATCTTGATGAGCGTCTGCGAGTGCGTGATGAACGCGCCGTCCACCCCGATGCCAACAGGGAACGAGACGCGGCTGTCCTCGGCGACACGGTACGCCATGAGCGTCGCGTCGAAGCACTCCTGGGCGTTCTCGACCCAGTTGAGTTGCCAGCCCAGATCTCGCACGGACATCGCGTCGTTGTGCTCCACGCCGAACGCGCCAGGGTCGTCGAGCGCCCGGTTGCCGATCATGGCGACGACCGGCAGCCTCAAGGACGGCGTCACCGCCAGCGACTCCATGGCGTACATCCAGCCGACGCCGGAGGAGCCCACGAACACGCGGCTCCCGACGGCGGAGGCATGCTTGCAGATCTCGAACTGCGAGTGCTCGCCCTCGGCGACGATGTACTCGGCGTCGAGGTCCCCGTCGGCGATGAGCTTGGCTACCGCCTGCATCACGCCGTCATAGGGACGGATGGGGTACGCGGCGGTCACGTCCACGTCCGCCAGACGCACCGCCTGGGCGACGGCCTGGGTGCCGGTCATTAGCTTCTCGGTCCCGCGGCCTCCGCGTTCTTCGGTCTCTTGCATGGTCATTTGTGCTTCACCTCCCTCTCTGAAATTGCGCTACGAGTTGCGCGCGGTCCTGTCGTTCCTGTCGGGCGTGTTCTCCGCCTGACCGCTGCCGGCCCAGGCCCAGGTGTCGGCGTTGAAGTAGTCGTGGTGCTGTATGCGGCCCTTCTCTATCTTCTCTTCGCGCCACTCCTGGTAGGAGTCCCTGTCTTCCTTGTAGAGCGGAAACATGTCCTTGTCGCCTTCCTCGACGAACTCGAGGTCGTTGACCATGACTATGCAGTCCTCGACGGGACAGACCTGGGCGCAGATGCCGCAGCCGGTGCAGTAGTTGTAGTTGATGGGATGGAGTTCCTCGTCGGTGATGTCGAAGCACTCGTCGGGGCAGTCGATCCAACACTGGCGGCACTTGATGCAGGTGTCGAAGTTGACCACCGGGCGCATGGTCCGATCCGAAGATGTGCGGTAATTCGGGTTCTTCTCGCCCACCTTGACGGCCGGGACGATGATCGCCTCGCGCATCTCCTTGTAGCCTGGGAGCTTGACCGGCTCGTAGGTGTCCTCCGCGCCCTCGCCAGCCTTGATCTCATGCACGACGACCTCGTCGTGGCCGCTCTTGAGGGCCGCGATGTAGTCATCGCCCAAAGCGTCGTCGTCCCGGATGACGGCCTCTATCTCGCTCATCTCGAAGATGTCGGGGCGCGAGCTGGCGATGGCGCCGAGTACCCGCATGTCCGTGCCGTCGTCGCGGTAGACCCAGAGCCCGGCCAGGCTAGGCGTCCCTGGCAGGATCGCCAGCGTCCAGTCCCAGGGTTTCTGCGGGATGATCCTGAGAAGCTCCTCTTTGGAGCGGTTGGAGATCACCAGTAGCGTCCCGCCGCGCCTCAAACGGACATTGATGGGTTGGCGTCCGTACCAGGCCCAGGATTCGATGCCGTCGGCCATTGTGTCGTCGAGGCAGGTGATCACATCCAGCTCATTCGGCTCGTACTTCGCCATGTGACCTTCGAGCGTCTCCGTGTCAGGCGCGATCACCGCGAACTGCTTGGCCGGAATCCCATTGCGCTCCGGCGAGTCGCTATATCGCTGGATGGTCGAACCCAGCCACTCCCGCTTGCGGGCCGCCATCACCACATGCTTGCAGAGATTCGCCGCCAGCGTCTTCTGGAAGATGCCCCGGTAAGTGAACTCTACGCTCTTCGCCTCCTCTCGCACCTCCGTTGAGGTATGGCCTTGCTGGGTGTCCTGATCCGCCGGAAGCGCGTCTCCAGCTTCTCTGCCAGTCGTCATCCTCTCTCCTTTCCCCTCACGGCTAGCTTGCCCTGGGTTCTCTGGTAGAACCAATTCGCCGATTGCGCGGGATTTTACCAGCGGCCGGAGTGCGGATCAACGCTCCGGGACGGGACGGATTGAAAAATCCGTGCCAAATACTCGCCCTTCGCGCGTCAGCGATTGTGTTGCGAACGTGTGAGACTCCAACGGTGCGCGTGGATTCATTCAAGATTTTGCATACGGCTTGCCAAGAATCAACCCTCTCGGAAGATGGGTGAATAGGCTCGACCGTAGACCAGGGGCACCTTTTGGCTTATCATGTTCTCATCCTTGCTAGCTCGGTCGCGAGAGGAGCCGATTCGCATGACGAGGTTGCCAGTACGCGAAGACACCGGAGAGCGATTAGTGGTCAGTAGGGACTTGGACCCCAAGGTGCAGCTCGCGATGGGTGCGGGGATGGGTGTATTCGGTTTTGTTGCCTTGGCCTAAGATTCGCTGTTGGGTTCCGTCTTGCTCGCCCCGGGCAGCGAGGAGTGGGGGTGGTGGGTCCTGTTTGTCGGGCTGCTCGTCTTCTGCGCTTTGGCGGCGCCCGACTCGCTAGCGTTCTTGCGGCGAGGCATGGAGGGACTGTCAGGACCGAATGCCAGCGTAGGCCGGCACCTGCGGTCTGGGATGACGATGAACACTCCCGCCGTGACCAGCCTTGACGAGAAGAGTGCCGAACGCCAGCTCTTGGAGGCCATCGACCGCCACGGGGAGATCACCCCGATCCGGGCGGCCCTGGAAACCTCGCTGACGGTGGCAGAGGCGGACAGGATGCTCTCATTGCTGGCCAAGGGTGGGTACCTGGAGGTTCAGGTCGAAGGAGGCAAGCTCCTTTACAGTCTGTAAGCGAGCTAGAGGTATTCCTCGCCGTCGAACCTCCTAGAACCGGGGCATCATCCGAAGCCCTAGTTGCCGAGAACCCTGGACACCGGAAGGCCGGTTGCCGAGAACTACGATTCTCGACGCAACCCTACGACCTCCCGAAAGACGAAGGAGGCTGGGGCGACCGCCCCAGCCTCCTTGCGGAAAGTCCACTCCTCTTAGCCGGGAGCGCCTACCTGAAGACGTCCCCGAAGTCCTCGTCCTCTTCCTTCGGCTTCGGGGGCCCGGAGAGCCTCGGGCCGCGTCCCTTCCGAGACCCTTCCCCGAACCGCGGAACATCTGGACCGACGGCGCGAAAGCCTCGTACCACCTCTGCTGCTTTACCCCGTTCTTCTCACTATTGTTCGGCATGTGTCTGCTCCTCATAAAGACGCGACCAACGACCCCCTGTTTGTAACGAGTAAATGACTGTATTGCAACGACTTGTGCGTAAAAAGGCTCACACGTCACCGCTTGTAACGAGAACGTAGTGGTCGAGGCGGCGTTACTGCTCTTCTGGCATCAGGATGGTGGTCGCGGAGCGGTCGGCTTCGGTGAGGATCCAGAGTTTCCCTGCGGCTGTGTAGTACGTGCTCCGTATGGCGAGACCCCGGTCGAGGGCGGAGACGTTGTTGTGCCGCTCGCCGGGGTCGGTCTCGCTCCAGTCGCCCGAGGCGTGGCGGTCCAGGTACGGCGTTAGCTGCTCCCCGGCCTTCTTGAAAGCGTGAAAGGCTCCGGGGGTGACCACCACATTCCCCAACGGGAATAGAGTATCCATCGCGTGCGTCCCTTCCCGTGTCCCACTCGACGGGGCGCAAGGGTATCAGCCTGCGGTTTTTGACGCAACGTTTGCGGCGAACGGCTGGAGGAGGCGTCGTGTGGACGGCGGGATGGAGGTGGCTTACGATAAGAGCTTCTATGCCGTCCGCGCCTCGACCCCGAGATATCTTGCAGAAGACTGAGCACAGACCGTACCCGTTGCCGGGAGGCTCGTGGGCGTTGTCCATGCGCTGGCACGACCTGCTCTTCATGCACTGGCCCGTACCCGAGGGCTGGCTGAGGCCGCTGGTGCCTCCCGCGCTGGAGTTGGACACGTTCGAAGGCTGTGTATGGCTCGGGGTGGTGCCGTTCCGCATGAGCGGCGTCAGGCCCCGCTTCACGCCGCGCGTCCCGTTCCTGTCGGACTTCCCGGAGATCAACCTTCGCACCTACGTCACGCATGGAGGTAAACCCGGCGTCTGGTTCTTCAGCCTGGACGCCCACAATCCCGCGGCCGTCCGCCTGGCCCGCGCCACGTTCCATCTACCGTACTTCGACGCCAGGATGTCTTGCCGCGAAGAGGATGGGTGGGTGCGCTACGAGAGCCTGCGCACCCATCGGGGCGCGCCCGGCGCCCGGTTCTCCGGGCGTTACAGGTCCACCGGAGAGGTCTTCGATTCCCGGCCGGGATCTCTGGAGAGCTTCCTTACGGAGCGGTACTGCCTGTACAGCGCGGACGCCGTCGGCAACGTGCGCCGGGGGGACGTTCACCACGTTATGTGGCCTTTGCAGAGCGCCGAGGCTGAGGTCGAGGCGCTGGAGATGACCGCCCAGATCGGGGTCAAGCTCCCCGGCGCGGAACCAGTGCTTCACTACGCCCGCCGCCTCGACGTGGTCGCCTGGCCGCCGAAGAAGGTGAGTGTGTGAACGCCTGGGAGACCCTGCGCACAGCCCGGCTGTTGCTCATCACCGATCCCCGGCCTGACCTCGTCGCCCGCGTCGAGGCCGCCGTCCGGGGAGGGGTGGACGTGGTGCAGCTCAGGGACGGGAGAGCTTCGAGGGAGGAGTTGATCCCCTTGGCAGGCAAGCTGAGGGAGGTCTGCGAGCGAGGCGGCGCGCTCTTCACCGTCAACGGCGACTTGGGGCTCGCCCGGCTCTCCGGCGCCGCCGGGGTGCATCTCGGGCAGGGAGGTGTCCGCGCGCAGGACGCGCGAGACTTGCTGGGACCAGGCGTGATCATGGGCCGATCCGCCGGCACGCTGGGCGAGGCGTTGGATGCCCTGCGGGACGGCGCGGATTACCTGGGCATCGGGGCAGTCTACGCTACGCCGACCAAGCCCGAAGGGAACGTGGAGGGTTTGGGGCTGGTGCAGGAGGTTTCCCGCACCAACCTGCCATACCCTGGTTCGCCGTCGGTGGCGTGACGCTTGAGACTGCTCCAGAAGTCGCCGCAGTGGGCGCCCCTGGCTTCGCCGTCGTCCGCGCCATCCTCGACGCCGAAGACCCGGGTAGTGGCTCATATCATGTTGTTCTTCAGACAAAGCCTGTTGTAGTAGTGCAAGAACAGTACCAGACATGCCTCGTGCATCTCCTCGCTCTTGGAAAATGACAGCGTCTTTCTCACGAA
>Ga0183260_10000594_pt1 | contig 30626 bp, 26 predicted proteins | sample AntDrymUQ4972206_2_FD_129768 | JGI IMG/M metagenome (GOLD analysis project Ga0183260, IMG submission 129768) | Polar desert sand microbial communities from Dry Valleys, Antarctica - metaG UQ497 (22.06) (version 2) (version 2) | ecosystem: Environmental > Terrestrial > Soil > Desert | place...
GCGTGCTCTGCGTGTTCGGCTGCGGCGGGGACCGCGACCGCGACAAGCGCCCGAAGATGGGCGCGATCGCCGCGCGGCTGGCCGACCACGTCGTGGTCACCTCCGACAACCCGCGCTCCGAGGACCCCAGGGCGATCATCGGGGAGATCCTCGTGGGCGCGGGTGAGGAGGTCGAGGCCATCGTCGATCGGCGCGAGGCGATCGCGCGCGCGGTCGGCCTCGCCCGGCCCGGCGACGTGCTCGTCATCGCCGGCAAGGGCCACGAGCAGGGCCAGGAGCTCGCGGGCGGGCGCAAGGTGCCCTTCGACGACGTGACCGTCGCGCGCGAGGCGCTCCGCGGCCTGGCGACGGCGTCCGCATGAGGACGTGGACCGCCGAGCGCGTGGCCGAGGCGGCCGGCGCCCGCCTGGCGCGCCCGCCGGCGGTCGGGCCCGCGACCGGGCCGCTCCGCGCGTCGATCGACTCCCGCCGCGTCGAGCCCGGCGACCTCTTCGTCGGGTTGCCCGGGGAGAGGGTGGACGGCGGGCGCTTCGCCGCCGCCGCGCTGGCGGCGGGCGCGTGGGGCGCGCTGGTGGGGGAGGGGGCGGCGGCGGATGGGCTCGCGGCGGGCGAGCCTGCCGCGGCGGAGACGTTCGAGACGGACGAGCTGGCCCCGGCGGGCGGGCGAGCCGCTGGGGGGTCGCCCGCGACGGGAGCGCTGCCCACCGAAGGCGCGCTGCTCATTGCCTACGACCCCCTCGCCGCGCTTCAGCGGCTGGCGCGGGCCTGGCGCGACGAGCTTGGCGCTCACGTGATCGCGGTGACCGGGTCAACGGGCAAGACGTCGACGAAGGACATCCTCGCGGCGCTGCTCGCCCCACATCTGGCGACCGTCGCGAGCCGCGAGAACTTCAACACGGAGATCGGCCTTCCCCTGGCGATCCTCGAGGCGCCGCCGGGTACCCAGGTCCTCGTCCTCGAGCTGGCCATGCGCGGGGCAGGGCAGATTGCCGAGCTGACCGCGATCGCCCGGCCCGACGTCGGCGTCATTGTGAACGTAGGGCCGGTCCACCTCGAGCTCCTGGGCTCCCTCGAGGCGATCGCCTCCGCCAAGGCGGAGCTGCTGCGCGACATGCCGGCCGGCGGCACCGCCGTCATCCCGGCCGGCGAGCCGCTGCTCGAGGCGCACCGCCCCGAGCACCTGCGCCTGGTCACCTTTGGCCCGGGCGGCGATGTGCGGGTGTCCGAGGTGGACGGCGCGCGGCTGTGCATCGACGCCGGTGGCGATTCTGTCGAGCTCGAGGTCCCCTTCTCCCAGGCTCACCAGCGCGTCAACGCGCTCGCTGCGGTGGCCGCCGCGCGCGCCGTCGGGGTCGACCCGGCCGGCCGCGTCGATGTCGCCTTCTCGGCCTGGCGGGGCGAGCGGGTCGACCTGCCCGAGGGCGTCGTGGTCGTAAACGACTGCTACAACGCGAACCCGATGTCGATGCGTGCGGCCCTCGACGACCTCTCCATGAGCGCCGCGGGCCGGCGGGTCGCCGTGCTCGGCGACATGCTCGAGCTGGGCGTCGAGGAGGCCGTCTTCCATCGCGAGGTGGGCCGCCACGCGGCGGCGAGCGGGGTGGCCGTGCTCGTCGCCGTCGGCTCGCTCGCCCCGGAGATCGCCGCGGGGTACCAGGCCGCCGCGCAGGGGGACGCGCACGTCGTCGCGGACGCCGGGCAGGGCGCCGCGCTCGCCCGCGAGCTGGTGCGCCCCGGCGACACCGTCCTTGTCAAGGCCTCGCGGGGAGTCGGCCTCGAAGTCGTGGCCGGCGAGCTCGCGCGGCGGGCCGTCGAGGCGCGCTGATGGGCGAGGTCCTCATCGCCGGCACGACCTCGCTGCTCATCTGCTGCTTCCTGAGCCCACGGTTCATCGCCTTCCTGCGCGTGCGGGAATTCGGGCAGCACATCAGAGAGGAGGGTCCCGAGGGCCACCACGCCAAGGCCGGCACCCCGACGATGGGCGGCATCATCATCTTCAGCGCGATCGCCGTGCCGTTCCTCGTGCTCGCCCACGACGACTCGCGCGCGCTGGCGGTCTTCGGGGTGATGATCGCCTGCGCGCTGCTGGGCTTCGCCGACGACTACGTAAAGCTCACCCAACGGCGCTCGCTGGGGCTTCGCGCGCGGACCAAGATCGTGGTGACCATCGCGATCTCCGTGGCCCTGTGGCTGGCGGCTACGGAGGTGGCCGACCTCCCCAGCACCCTGCGCCTGCGGGTCATCGACGCCCAGATCCCGCTCGGCATCTTCTACCCCGCGCTCGTCTGCCTGGTGGTGGCGGGGACGACGAGCGCCGTGAACCTGACCGACGGCTTGGACGGGCTTGCCGCGGGCTGCTGCGCGATCGTGCTGCTGGCCTACATCGGCATCACCTTCGTCACCACGGGGCAGCGCGAGCTCGCGATCCTCGCGGGGTGCCTGGTGGGTGCCTGCGTCGGCTTCTTGTGGTTCAACGCCTTTCCCGCGACGATCTTCATGGGGGACACCGGATCGCTCGGGCTTGGTGGGGCCATCGCGGGCATGGCGGTGATGACCCGGACCGAGGTGCTGCTCCTCGTTCTCGGGGGAATCTTCGTGCTCGAGGCGCTCTCGGTCCTCATCCAGGTCTTCGCCTTCCAGAGCTTTGGCAAGCGCGTCTTCCGCATGGCGCCGATCCACCACCACTTCGAGCTCATGGCGTGGTCGGAGACCAAGATCATCCTGCGCTTCTGGATCGTCGCCGCGGCGTGCGCGGCGATCGGCTTCACGATCTACCAGCAGAGCATCCCGACGGCGCGCAGCTGCCGCCCCGGCGTCGTGCAGCTCAGCCGGGGGTGCCGGTGACGCGGCGCGCCGCTGTCCTCGGGGAGCCCCGCCACGCCCGGCGCGGCGCGGTCGCCGGAGAGGCCCGCCACGCGAGGCGCCACGGCGACGGAGCCGCGTGAAGCCGCGTCCACCGCTGCCCCCCGGCCCGTTCCTTGTCGTGGGCCTGGCGCGGTCGGGGGTCGCGGCGGCGCTGGCGCTGCGCGAATGCGGCGAGGAGGTCATCGGCTGCGACGCCGCGGCGCCCGACGTGTCCGCGCTGCGCGAGCGGGGGGTGGAGGCCTACGTCTCAGACGACGGCCTTGCCCTGGTCGAGCGATGCAGGACGGTGGTCAAGAGCCCGGGCGTGCCCCAGCAGGCGCCGGCGGTCACACACGCGAGGGCGAAGGGACTGACCGTGATCGGGGAGCTCGAGCTCGCTTGGCGCCTGATCGCCCACGAGTGGGTCGCGGTGACGGGGACCAACGGCAAGACCACGACCGTCGAGCTCCTGGGGCACCTGCACCGTGAGGCCGGCCTGCCTGTGGCGGTGGCGGGGAACGTCGGAACGGCGGCGGCCTCGCTGGTGGGCGCCCTGCCGGCCGGCGCGACCGTCGTCTGCGAGGCCTCCTCCTTCCAGCTGGAGGACACCCAGGCGTTCGCGCCCGAGTGCGCGGCCCTGCTCAACCTCTCAGAGGACCACCTCGACCGTCACGGCACGATGGACGCCTACCTCGCGGCCAAGCTTCAGGCCTTCGCCCGCCAGGGAAACGACGACGTCGCGGTGGCGCCGTGCGGGTTGGGCGTCGAGGACCTCGGTGCGACCGCCGAGACAACCGGTCGAGCACGGAGATCGATCAGTCTTGGCGGTCGAGCCAGGCGGATCTGCTTCGGCGAGACCCCCGAGGCCGAGTTGGCGGACCGGGCCGGCCAGCTCTGGTGGGCCGGCGAGCCGCTCATCGGCGTCGAGGAGATCCGTCTGCGCGGCCCCCACAACCGCGCCAACGCGATGGCGGCCGCCACGGTCGCGCTCGCGCGCGGGATGCCCCGCGAGGTGGTCGCCGACGGGCTTCGCAGCTTCCCCGGGGTCGCGCACCGGCTCGAGGAGGTCGGCCGAGACGGGATCCTCTACGTAAACGACTCCAAGGCGACGAACGTCGCCTCGACGGTGGTCGCCCTGCGCTCCTTCGACCGGGGCGTTCACGCGATCCTCGGCGGGCGGGGGAAGGGAGGGGGCTACCAAGCGCTGCGCGACGACGTGCGAGCACGGTGCGCCGGCATCTACCTGATCGGCGAGGAGGCGGCGGCGATCGGGGCCGACCTCGCCGGCCTCGGCGTACCGCTGACGCTCTGCGGCGACCTGACGCAGGCGGTTGACGCGGCGCGAAGCCACGGGCTCCCGGGCGCTGTCGTGCTCCTCTCCCCGGCGTGCACGAGCTTTGACCAGTACCGCGACTTCGAGGAGCGCGGCGAGCACTTTCGGGCGCTCGCGCGCGCCGTCTGAGTCGCCCCCGGACGAACGGCCATCGATCCTTTGGAGGGAGCGGAGCGCTCGCGTCGAAGGGGCCTTGGAGCGTGGCCCGACCGAGCAACCAGCGTCCCACGGCCAAGGCCAAGGCCAAGGCCAGCGCCGCGACGGGCGGGCGGCGAGCGCGAGCCCGCGATGCCCCCCACCGGCCGCTCGAGCACCGGATCCTGCTCACCGCGACGTTGTGCCTGCTCGCGGGCGGGGCCGTCATGGTCTACAGCGCGTCCTCGGCCCGCGACCTGCTCGGCGCGGGCGGCGACGGCAGCGCGTTCCTGCTGCGCTACGTCGGCTACGGCGCGCTCGGGCTGCTCGCGATGCACCTCCTGACCCGGGTGCGCCTCGAGGCGGTGCGTAAGGCGACGCCGATCCTGCTCGTCGTCGCCTTCGCGCTGGTGGCGCTGACCCTCGTCCCGGGGATCGGCGTCGAGGTCAACGGCGGCCGGCGCTGGCTCGGTCCGGGGCCGTTGCAGTTCCAGCCCTCCGAGCTTCTCAAGCTCGCCCTGATCCTCTACACGGCGCGGATGCTTGCCGCCGAGCCCGGCCGGGTCGGATCGCTGCGAGAGCTCGCGAGCCCGCTGCTGGCAGTCGCCGGCGCCGCCTGTGCGCTGGTCGCCCTGCAGCCCGACCTGGGCACCGCGCTGGTCATCGCCTTCTCGCTGACGGCCCTGCTGGTTGTCGCGGGACTGCCGCTGCGAACGCTCGGCATCCTCGCCGTCACCGTCGGCGTGTGCGTGCTGGTCTTCGCGCTCGTCGAGCCCTACCGGCGGGCCCGCCTGACCGCCTTCGTCAACCCGTGGGCGGATGCAGGCGGCGCGGGCTTCCAGTTGGTGCAGGGCCAGATCGCACTGGGGTCGGGCGGGCTCTTCGGAGTAGGCCTCGGCCAGTCGGTGCAGAAGGTCTTCTACCTGCCCGAGGCCCACACCGACTTCATCCTCGCGGTCGTCGGCGAGGAGCTCGGGGTGTCGGGGATCCTCGGCCTGCTCTCGCTCTACGGGATGCTCGCCTACGCGGGGCTTCGCACCGCCAAGATCGCCCGGGGCAGCTACGCGAAGCTGCTGGCTACGGGGCTGACCGCGGTGATCCTCTGCCAGGCGTCTCTCAACGTGTTCACCGTCCTCGGCCTGGCTCCTCTGACCGGCGTGCCGCTGCCCTTCATCTCCTACGGCTCGAGCAATCTCCTGGTCCTGCTCGCGGCTATGGGGCTGCTGCTCAACGTCGCCGCCGGTGGAGCGGCGCCGGCGCGCGCGGGCCGGCGACCGCCGGCGCCTACAAAGCTGCGCGCCGTGTCGGGCGGCGCGGCGGGCGCGGCAGCGCCGCGGCGGCGGCGCGAAGCGGGCTGAGGGGGAAGATCGCAGTGCTGCTGCGGAAGCCTCCCGAATCGGATGGCGCCGGGGCAGCCCTCCGGCGCTTGCGTGACAGCGCATCGACGGTCACAGTTGACGGGTCGTGACGCGGCAAGAGGTTAGGGCAGGCAATGGGCGCCCGGGACGGCGCCGAGCACGCGGAGGCGCGCAGCTGCGCCGTGGGCTGGTGGAGGATCTCGAGGCCCGGGGCTGCCTGACGACCCCGGCGGTGCGGCGGGCTTTCGGGGCGGTCCCGCGGGAGCGCTTCGTGCCGGAGGCGGCATGGCGCGACGGACTGGAGGCGGTCTACCGCGACGAGGTGATCATCACCGAGCGCGACGAGCGCGGTACGCCCATCAGCTCATCGTCGCAGCCGTCGATGATGGCGCTGATGCTCGAGCAGCTCGAGCTCGAGGCGGGCCATCGGGTGCTCGAGGTGGGGGCGGGCACCGGGTAGCGCTCACCGAGCCCAGAGCCGTCCCGCTCGGCTTGCGCGCGAACCGGGCGGCGCTGATCTTCTTCCTGGCGCTCGAAGCGCCAGCCCGTCAGTTCGTGGCGGGCTTCCCCTTCCCGGGGGTCATCGGCCGCGACGGGCTCAGCCTGGCGCTGCTGGGCGGCGCGCGGACCGTCACCCGCGTCGATGCCTACGGCGGGCGAGAGGCCGAGCGCCTCCTGGTCGATCTGGTGGCGCGCTGGCAGGCGCGCGGTCGCCCGACGCTCAGCGACCTCCACGTCGAGGCTGCCTTTGGCAACGGCAAGTCGCAAATCCGGTGGGGCTGGCAACCGCGCTCGGCGTCGGGTGGGGGTGGTCGTGACGGATAGGGTCTCGCGCCGATGGGCATGCGCGTCGTCATTGCGGCCGGCGGGACCGCCGGACACGTCGTGCCTGCGCTGTGCGTGGCCGACGCGCTGCGCGAGCGGGGGTCGGAGGTCGTGTTCGTCGGGGGAGAGCGGGCGGAGGCCGAGCTCGTTCCCGCCGCCGGCTATGAGCTGCGCACGATCCGCGTGCGAGGGCTGAGCCGGACGAATCGCCTGGCGGCCGCGGGCGCCGCCGCGCTGGCGGCCCGCGCAGTGACGCGCGCGACCCGGATCCTGCGCGAAGTGCGCCCGGCTGTCGTGCTGGGCGGGGGTGGGTACGTGGCCGGGCCGGTCGGGCTGGCGGCAGTGGGCCTGCGCATCCCGCTCGTCCTCACCGAGGCCGACAGCCACCTCGGCCTCGCCAACCGGGCGCTGGCTCCGTTCGCGCGGCGGATCTGCCTGGCGTTCTCGCTCGAGGGTCGATCGGGTGGTCGCTACCGGGTGACGGGGCGGCCCGTCCCTGCCCCCTGCACCGACCGGGTCGGCGCCCGAGCTCGGTGGGGCATTGGAGAGGACGAGGACTGCGTGCTCGTCTTCGGCGGGTCGCTGGGAGCGAAGTCGATCAACGAAGCGGCGGTGAGTGGACTGGCCGAGGCGCCCTTCGTCGTGCTTCACATCTCGGGCGCGCGCGACCACGGCGCGCTGCGCCCTCGTCCGCACGGTCCGCGCTACCACTTGATCTCCTACCTCCCGATCGACCGGTTCCGCGAGGCGCTCGCCGCCAGCGACCTCGTCGTCGCGCGCGCCGGCGGCTCGATCTTCGAGATCGCCTCGCACGGACGCCCGGCGATCCTCGTGCCTTACCCGGGTGCGACGGCCGACCACCAGGCGCTAAACGCCCGTTGGATGGCGGACGGCGGAGCCGCGGTCGTCGTGCCCGACTCCGAGCTCGACGGTCCGCGGCTGGCCCGCGAGGTGGCCGGGCTGCTCGGCGATCGGCCGCGGCTGGCCGCGATGGCGCGCGCCTCCGCGAGCCTTGCCCGCCTGGATGCTTCGCGGGATGTCGCGGAGGAGGTGCTGGCCGCGGCCGGCTGCACCCCATGACCTTGGAGCGTCCCTGGGCCGGCCGGCGCGTCCACGTCGTCGCGATCGGCGGAGCGGGCATGAGCGGGCTCGCGCTCGTGGCCCAGGCGCTCGGGGCCCGAGTCACGGGGTCAGATCGCGCCGAGTCTTCCTATCTCGTGCGTGTAAAGGAGGCCGGCATCGAGGTAGCGATCGGCCACGCGGCCGGCAACGTCCCCGAGGGCGACGACGTCGAGGTCGTCTACTCGACCGCAATTCCACTAGACAACCCGGAGCGCGCAGCGGCGCGCGAGCGAGGGCTGGCAGAGCTCCATCGCTCCGAGCTCCTCGCGCAGGTGAGCGAGCTGCGCCCGACCATCGCCGTCGCGGGCACACACGGCAAGACCACGACGACGAGCATGGTCGTCCACGCGCTGATCGGCTGCGGGATGGACCCCGCCTACCTGATCGGGGGCGAGCTGCGCTCGACCGGGTCCAACGCGGCGTGGGGGGCCGGGGAGTGGCTGGTCGCCGAGGCCGACGAGTCCGACCGATCGATGCTGCGGCTGCGCCGCGACGTCGCCGTGGTGATGAACGTCGAGCTCGACCATCACGCGACCTACGGCTCCCACATCGAGCTCGAGCAAGCGTTTCGCGAGTTCCTGGCACCGGCGGCGAACGCGGTGGTCTGGAACCGATCCGCGTTGCTCGCCTTGCGCGAAGGCCCGGTCGTCGCCTTCGACGTCTCCGACCTCGAGCTCGACGCGGGCGGCTCGCGCCTGCGCTGGCGCGGTATCGACGTGCGGCTCGCAGTCCCCGGGCGCCACAACGCACTCGACGCGGTGGCCGCCCTGGAGGCGTGCAGGCTCGCGGGAGCCGACCCCGCGCGAGCGGCCGCGGCCCTGGCCGACTTTCCGGGAGCGGGGCGGCGTTTCGAGCGCCTCGGCACGACGGCGGAAGGGGCCGAGGTCTACGACGACTACGCCCACCACCCGACCGAGGTCCGCGCCACGATCGAAGCTGCGCGGACGCTGCGCCCGCGGCGCGTGGTGGCGGTCTTCCAGCCGCACCTCTACTCCCGGACTGCCGCGTTGGCCTCGGAGCTCGGCCGCGCGCTGGCCCTCGCCGACGTCGTCGTGCTCCTCGACGTCTACCCCGCCCGGGAGCGAGGAGAAGACCATCCGGGGATAACGGGCCGGCTGGTCGCGCAGGCCACGGCCGACGCGGCGCCGGGCCGACCCGTGGCCTGGCTCCCCAGCTTCGCTGATGCCCGGGCCTACCTGCAGGCCACGCTCCGCGACGGCGACCTCTGCCTCGTCCTCGGCGCCGGCGACGTCGACGACCTCGGCCGCAGCATAGTGTCCTGAGGCCTCGCCGGGAGGGGTCGTCGCACGAGGGTCGAACCTCGGGGTATCAGGCCCCTCCGCCCGAAGTCCAAAGCCCCCCGCAAGCGCGTCCGCGCGAGCGCCGGCAACATGGCGCGCGAAGCCCGCGGCGCAGCCAAGGGCGCATCCGGCGCGCGGAAAGCCCGCGGCGCAGCCAAGCGCGCATCCGGCGCGCGGAAAGCCCGCGGCGCAGCCAAGCGCGCGACGTGGACCCGCGCGCGGAGGAAGCGGCGCTCGACAGCTTCGGCGCGGCTCCGGCTCCGAGGTCGCGTCGCGAAGGTCCCCGTTCCGCGCCTTCACGCCTCCCGCCAGGCCTTCGCTGCGGGGCTGGCGGTCGCCGTTGCGGGCGGCGGGTTCCTCTTGGCCCGCGACTCGTCGCTCTTCGCAGTCCGTGACGTTCGGATGACCGGCGTCACAGGGCCGGCCGCTCCGCGGATGGCCGCGGCGCTCGAGGCAGCCGCGCGGAAGATGACGACGCTGCACGTCGACGGGGGCGCGCTGAGGCGGTCGGTCGCGACCTTTCCGCAGGTGCGCGACCTGCGCGTCAGCGCGGAGGGCCGCAATGGCCTACGCGTGGACGTCGTCCAGTACCGGCCGGTCGGCGCCGTCTCGGCCGGCGGTCGCCGGGTCCCGGTCGCCGCCGACGGCACGCTCCTGCACGGGCTCGCACCCGCACCCGACCTTGCCACCGTGCCGATCGAGGGCGGCGTGGCGGGCCGCCGGCTCACCAGTCCAGCGGGCCTCCAGGCCGTCGCGGTCCTGGACGCCGCCCCTCCCGCGCTTCGCACTCGGATCGGTCGGGTGACGGCCGGCGCTCGCGGTCTCGGCGTGAGCCTCCGTAAGGGGCCAGACGTCTACTTCGGCTCCCGTGCGCGCCTCGCGGCCAAGTGGGCCGCGGCGGCTGGGGTGCTCGCCGACCCGGACGCACGCGGGGCTCGATACCTCGACGTCCGCGTGCCCGAGCGGCCCGCGGCCGGAGGGCTTCCGCCCGAGCCCGACCCGATCCTGACGCCGGCCGGGACGAGCGCTCAGCCGAAGGACGCCGCTTCGGCCCCGCCTTCGCCGCCATCCTCGCCCCCGGCAGAGGCCTCAGCCTCAACTGGAGGCTGAGCAAAGTCTAGACCTCAGATTGAGGTATGTCTCGGGCGGTGATCGAGACTTACGCTATCTGCAACGCTTGTTGCGCGCAGCCCTCGGCGTTGACAAATCCGCTTCTCCATGCGTACGGTGGGAAGTGGAAGAGGGCTCACAAGTCAAACCCTCAACCATATCTGTAGGCTCGGTCGGAACCATGGAAATCAACTACCTGGCTGTCATCAAGGTCGTCGGCGTCGGCGGCGGTGGAACCAATGCCGTGAACGGCATGGTCGATGCCGGCCTGAGCGGGGTCGAGTTCATCGCCGTCAACACCGACGCGCAGGCCCTACAGATGTCCGACGCCGACGTGAAGCTCAACATCGGGCACGATTTGACAAAGGGCCTCGGCGCCGGAGCCAACCCCGACGTGGGCCACGGCGCGGCCGCCGAGTCGCGCGACGACATCAAGGAGGCGCTCAAGGGCGCCGACATGGTCTTCGTCACCGCCGGCGAGGGCGGCGGGACAGGCACGGGCGCCGCGCCGATCATCGCCGAGATCGCCAAGCAGGAGATCGGCGCGCTCACCGTCGGGGTGGTCACCAGGCCGTTCGAGTTCGAGGGGTCGAACCGCTCCCGCCAGGCGTCCGAGGGGATCCAGCGCCTGCGCGAGCAGGTCGACACGCTCATCGTGATCCCGAACGAGAAGCTGCTGGCCATGGTCGAGCGGCGCACCTCGATCCTCGATGCCTTCCGCGAGGCCGACAACGTCCTGCGCCAAGGCGTTCAGGGCATCACCGACCTGATCACGATCCCCGGTCTGATCAACCTCGACTTCGCCGACGTTCGCTCGATCATGAGCGACGCCGGGACGGCCCTCATGGGCATCGGAGAGCAGAGCGGCGAGAACCGCTCCGTCGAGGCGGCCAAGGAGGCGATCTCCTCGCCGCTGCTCGAATCCTCGGTCGAGGGAGCGACGGGCATCCTGCTCAACATCAGCGGCCCGCGCGATCTGGGCCTCTTCGAGGTCAACGAGGCCGCCGAGATCATCTCCAGTGCCTCCGACGCGAACTCGAACATCATCTTCGGCTCGGTCATCGACGAGGGGCTCAGCGACCAGGTCCGCGTCACCGTGATCGCCACAGGCTTCGACACGGGCCGCGGCGTGACCCGCCCGCCGCGCCGCGCCCGGCCGGGCCCTCCGGATCGCAACCCGACGATCGACGACCGCCAGCGCTCGTCGCTCGAGATCCGCGACGACGAGATCGACATCCCCGCCTTCCTGCGCGACCGGTAGCCGGTAGCCGGTAGCCGGTAGCCGGGCCCGCGCCGAAGCCGGCGCCGGGTGAAGGATCGAGGTCGCTATGGCCACCCCAATCCTTGAGCCGACGCGGAGGGGCGGCGGAATCCGGCGCCAGAGTGAAGGATTGTGGGCGCTATGGCAGCCCGAATCCTTCAGCCGTCGCGGAATGACGCGGCGGCCCGGCCCGGCCGGGGCCGGCGGCCGCGCCGCGGCTGGTTGGAGGGCCGCTGCTACGGTGGCGCGGTGCCTACCCCCGACGCCATCCTGAAGCGAACCCCGCTCTACGAGCGGCATCGCGAGGCCGGCGCGAGGCTCGTGCCCTTCGCCGGCTGGGAGATGCCCGTGCAGTACGAGGGCGTCAGGCAGGAGCACCTCGCGGTGCGGGGGAAGGTCGGGGTCTTCGACGTCTCGCACATGGGCCAGATCGAGACGAATGGACCCCAGGCGACCGAGCTCCTCCAGCGCCTGCTCTCCAACGACGTGGAGAAGATGAAGGTCGGCGGGGCGCAGTACAGCGTCCTGTGCCTGGAGGACGGCGGGATTCTCGACGACCTCTTCACCTACCGCCTCGACGAAGACCGCTACCTGACGGTCACCAACGCCTCCAACCATGCCAAGGACCTCGGCTGGTTCACCTACCAGGGGGCGTCCTTCGACGCGGAGGTCTCAGACCGCGCCGCCGACTACGCCATGCTGGCGGTGCAGGGCAGGACCGCCCGCGAGATCGTCCAGGCCCTGGCCGACTCGCCCCTGCCGGAGCGCATGCAGGCGGGCAGACGCTTCATCGTCGGCGCCGAGACGCTGGTGTGCGGCACCGGCTACACGGGTGAGGACGGCGTCGAGCTGCTACTGGCGCCCGAGCACGCTGAGAACCTGTGGGACCGGCTGCTCAACAGCGGCGCCACTCCGGCCGGGCTGGCGGCGCGCGACACCCTGCGCACCGAGGTCTGCTACCCGCTCTACGGCAACGAGCTCTCGGAGGCTCGCGGGCCCATCGAGGCCGGCCTGGGATGGTGCGCGAAGGAGGAGGAGGGCTTCATCGGCTCAGAGGCGGTCCGTGCGGTGCGCGAGGCGGGCCCTGGCGAGAAGCTGGCGGCCTTCGTGCTCGACGGCTCCGGGATCGCCCGGCAGGGAAATCCGGTGCTCGAGGGGGGGGAGGTCACGAGCGGCACCTTCTCGCCCAGCCTCGAGAAGGGCATCGGCATGGCCTACCTACCTGCCGAACGCGCGCAGCCGGGGGCAAGGATCGAGATCGACGTCCGGGGCCGCACGCGGAGCGCCACCGTCGCCGAGAAGCCCCTGTATCGACGCCCGCAGTAGCCTCACCCCGACGCCTGCACCCCGACGAGGAGAACGCCGACGATGGCCGACGAGAGCTATCCCGAGGACCTGCTCTACCACGCCGAGCACGACTGGGCTCGCCTCGACGGTGAGGACGCCACCTTCGGCATCACCTGGTACGCCCAGGACCAGCTCGGCGAGGTGGTCTTCCTCGAGCCCCCGCAAGTCGGCGCGCAGGTGACCAAGGACGAGCCCTACGCCGAGGTCGAGTCCGTCAAGGCCGTCTCGGACGTCTACGCGCCGCTCTCCGGGGAGATCGTCGAGGTCAACGCAGGCCTCTCCGACTCCCCGGAGCAGATCAACGACGACCCCTACGGCGAGGGATGGCTCGTGAAGGTCAAGCTCTCTGACCAGGGAGAGACCGAGCAGCTCATGGACTCAGAGACTTATCGGAGCTCGCTTTAGATGAGTTGCACCCATCTGACGTATCGCTCCTCGCTGTGAGCGGGTACACCCACCTTACCGACGACGAGCGGCGCGAGATGCTCGCCGAGATCGGCGTCGAGCGCCTCGAGGACCTCTTCGCCGACATCCCCGAGGCGGTCCGCCTCGATCGCCCCCTCGACCTCCCCGAGGGGCTCTCCGAGCAGGAGGTCTACCTCCACCTGCGCGACCTGGCCCAGCGCAACGTCTGCGCCGAGGACGAGGTCTCCTTCGTCGGGGCCGGGATGTACGACCACTACGTGCCGGCGCTCGTGGACGCGATCATCGGCCGCTCGGAGTTCCTCACTCCCTACACGCCCTACCAGCCCGAGATCTCCCAGGGCGGCCTCCAGGCGATGTTCGAGTACCAGACGGCGATCTCTGAGCTGACCGGCCTGCCCGTGTCCAACGCGAGCGTCTACGAGGGCCCCAGCGCGGTGGGGGCGGCCGGCTACCTCGCGCGCCAGTCGCGGCCCGGCCGGAGGTTCGTGGTCTCCCGCGGGGTGCACCCGCACAGCCGCGAGACGCTTCGCACGATGTCGGCGGGCTGGGGCACCAGCATCGAGGAGGTGGCGCTGCGCGACGGCGCGACCGACCTCGACGCGCTCATCCGGGCCGTCGACGAGGACACCGCCGCGGTCTTCCTTCAGCAGCCCAACTTCCTGGGCTCGGTCGAGGACCTCGAGGCGCTCGCCAAGGCCGCCAAGCGGACCGGCGCGGTGGTCGTGTGCGCGTGCGACCCGCTGCCCCTGGCGATCATCGAGCCGCCCGGTGCCTGCGGCGTGGACATCGCGGTGGGGGAGGGGCAGACGCTTGGCAACCGCCTGGACTTCGGTGGTCCCTCGTTCGGGTTCTTCGCGGCCACCCAGGAGTACCTGCGAAAGATGCCGGGCCGCATCGCGGGGGAGACGCGCGACGTCGACGGCCGCCGCGGGTTCGTGCTCACCCTGCAGACCCGCGAGCAGCACATCCGCCGCGAGAAGGCGACCCACAACATCTGCACGGCCCAGGCGCTAAACGCGCTTGCCGGGGTGATCTACCTCAGCTGGCTGGGGCGCCGCGGGATCGTCGAGCTGGCAGAGCTCATGCTCCAGCGCACCGCCTATGCGCGCGAGGCCCTCGCGCACGTCGACGGCGTCTCGCTCGCCCACGAGCAGCCTGTCGTCCGCGAGTTCGCCGTGACCGTGGACGCGCCGATCGAGCGGGTCGTCGAGCGCTGCCAGGAGCAGGGGATCAACCCGGGCCTTCCCGTCGGCGAGGACTACCCCGAGCTCGGAGAGGGCGCCCTGCTGATCGCCGTCACCGAGCAGCGCACCCGTGAGCACGTCGACCGCCTGGCAGCGGCGCTGGGCGAGGCCGTCGCCGCCGAGCGCGCCGGCGAGCGGGTGGAGGCGCGCGCGTGACGAGGGTTGAGGCACGCGCGTGACGAGGGTGGAGGCTCGCGCGCGACACGGGCGTGATGAGCTTGGTGACACGCGCGCGATGACGACGGAGGCAGGAGCGTGATCAACGAGAACCGGCTGCACGCCGGTCCCGAGATCCCGGGCCACGCGCCGAGCGACGAGAGCGTGGACGCAGAGCGTGGGCTCCGAGCCCAGTCCCCGCTCCAGCGCGAGGCGGCGCAGACCATCTTCGAGAAGGGCCGCCCCGGGCGCCGCGCGTTCACCCCGCCCGCCCTCGACGTGCCGGAGCGCCCGCTCGACGAGCTGCTTCCGGCCCGCTTTCGCCGTCGCGAGCCGGCGCGGCTGCCCGAGGTCGCAGAGCCCGACGTCGTGCGCCACTACGTGCGCCTCTCCAAGCGCAACTTCGACCTGGACTCGGGCTTCTATCCGCTGGGCTCGTGCACGATGAAGCACAACCCCCGCCTGCACGAGCGCGTCGCCGCGCTTCCCGGCCACGCTCGCCTGCACCCCGCCCAGCGCCCGGCCAGGGCCCAAGGCGCGCTCGAGCTCATGTGGAGCCTCGAGCGGGCGCTCGCGGAGATCGCCGGCCTGCCCCACGTCTCCCTCCAGCCCAGCGCCGGCTCCCACGGCGAGCTTGCCGGCGTTCTGTTGACCCGCGCCTACCACGCCGACCGCGGTGACCAGCGGCGCAAGGTCTTGACGCCGGACACCGCCCACGGGACCAACCCGGCGACGGTCACGATGGCCGGCTACGAGGTCGCCAAGGTCGGAACCGACGCGGACGGGAACGTCGACCTCGACGACCTGCGCGCCAAGGCCGACGACGACGTCGCCTGCCTCATGCTCACCAACCCCAACACGCTGGGGCTCTTCGACCCCAACATCGCGGAGATCGCGCGCATCGTCCACGGCGCCGGGGCGATCCTCTACTACGACGGCGCCAACCTCAACGCGGTCGTCGGCATCTCACGGCCCGGCGACATGGGCTTTGACATCGTCCACTTCAACCTGCACAAGACCTTCACCCAGCCCCACGGGGGAGGAGGGCCGGGGAGCGGCCCGATCGCGGTCTCCGAGCGCATCGAGCCCTACCTCATGCTCCCGCGCATCGTACGGCGCAAACCGGCGAACGGCGATCGGCCGACCTTCGACCTCGTCGACGCAGACCGGCCCAAGTCGATCGGCCGGTTGCGGGGCTTTCAGGGCAACTACGGCACCTTCGTGCGCTCCTACGCCTACATACGCTCCCTCGGCGCTGCGGGGCTGCGCGAGATGTCTGAGATCGCCGTGCTCAACGCGAACTACCTGCTGGCGCGCCTGAAGCACGCGGGCGTCGCTGAGCACCTCCCGGCCGCCTACGACCGCATCTGCATGCACGAGTTCGTCCTCTCGGGCGCGCCGGCCAAGCGCGACCTGAAGGTCAGGACCCTGGACATCGCCAAGCGCCTGCTGGACTTCGGCTACCACCCGCCTACGGTCTACTTCCCGCTGCTCGTCGAGGAGGCCATGCTCGTCGAGCCGACCGAGACCGAGAGCAAGGAGACCCTCGACGGCTTCGCCGACGCGCTCGCGGACATCCTGCGCGAGGCCGCCGAGGACCCGGAGATCGCCAGGAACGCGCCGTACACCACGCCCGTTCGCCGCCTGGACGAGGCGGCGGCGGCGAAGCGGCCGGTCATCAGGCAGCATCTCTAGAGTCCGGGCCTTCACCAGGGCCTACTACGCCGACTGCCGACTGCATTCAACGTCGCGACGCGCGCCCAGGCTTCCTCGGCAGTCAGCGCGGCGAATGGCGGGCGACGAGGAGGAGAGGCGGAGAACCGGGGCGGGCCCGGCCTACGGCGTCGCGGTCCCTCTGCCGGGGTGTGCCGACTTTTCCGGAATATACGCGGAGAACTCGGCACACCCCCAACGATCGTCGCCGGTCACCCCTTTCGAGCTGCCGTGCGCGCGCCCTCGCGAAGTTCTCGGGGCGGGCCCGCCCCGAGAAGCGTGATCGATCGGCACCGTCTGGGGGTGCGCATCGCGGGTCGCGGGTCGGTGAACATAGGTCTATGACGCTGGGCACTGATGTCGTCGTGCGGCCTGGTCGACGCCAGGAGGTCGGCGAGGTCCTCACGCTGCGGGCGACCGCTCGGGGCCTGGCGGCGAACGTTCCAGACGACGAGGCCGCGGTGGCCCGACTGCTTGAGCACGACGAGGGCTGTCTGCTGGTGGCCGAGCGCGCAGGGCGGATCGTGGGCTCGCTGGTCACCGGGTGCTATCGCGACGATGCGGACATCGCCCGCTTTGCCCGCAACCTGTGATGGAGGTGGAGCTGCGCATCGTGCGAGCCGGGCCCGAGCGGATCGCCGATCTTGAGGTTCTGTGGAAGGCGTTGCAGGACCATCACGCGCGGATCGCCCCGGTGCGCGCCGGGCTGAGGGCCCGTTCGGCGGATGCCGCGTGGGAGCGTCGGAGGCCAAAGTACGAGGCGCTGCTGGCCACGCCCAGCGCGTTCGTCTTGATCGCGGAGCGCGCGGGCCGGCCGGTGGGCTACGCACTGGTACATCTGGCCGAGGCCTCGCACGGCTATGAGTCGGGCGAGCGAGTCGGCGAGGTGGAGACCCTCTCGGTGCTGGGCGCTGAGCGCGGTAACGGGATCGGCAGCGCCCTGATCGACGCGGTCGAGCGCGAGCTGGCGACACAGGGCGTGCGCGAGCTTCGCCTGAGCGTGCTCGCCGGTAACGACGACGCGCTGCGCTTCTACGAGCGCCGGGGGATGATGCCCTTCGCGCACGTCCTGCTCGGCCCGGTCGGCGACCGTTCGGGCGAGCCACCGGACGGGATGTCATGGCCATCGTCCTGACTGGCGGTGAGGTCCGGCCCGGCGATCCATCCGCGTCGAGCTGCCGCCCGAGCCCCAACGAGCGCTCGAGCCGGTCTGAGTATTTCCAGGTTTCCCGCTCCGAGTGGCGGATCGCCCCTCGGGCCTCTACCGTTGTGCTCCCCAAATGGCACGGACGCTTCGCTTCACTCTCGCCCTGACGACGACGCTCTGCGCCCTGGCGATCCCGACCGCCGCTGCCGAGGCGCGTATCGGCCCGAGGGTCATCGGGGGCGCGCCCTCCGTCCCCGGGCCGCCCTTCGCCGCGGCGCTCGTGCAGCGCGGCGAGGACGCCTTCGACACGCAGTTCTGCGCGGCCACCGTTGTCGCGCCGCAGGCCGTGGTCACCGCGGCGCACTGCGTGGCCGGCGCCCCCGTCAACGCGATCGACGTCGTCTCCGCTCGCAGCCGCCTGAGCTCGGCCGACGGCCAGCGTATCCCCGTCTCGGCGATCCGCGTCCACCCCTCCTACAGCGAGCGCACGGGGCGCAACGACGTGGCCGTCCTGCTGCTCTCCCAGCCGACGAGCGCCCCGGCCCTGCCCCTGGCGGGCGCCGGCGAGGGCGGGCTGACCGCCGGCGGGGCGCCCGTAGTGCTCTATGGCTGGGGCGGCGTGGCCAACGAGCGAGGATCGCACTCCGACGAGATCCGCGAGGGTGGCATGCGCATGCTCTCCGACCAGAGCTGCAGGCAACTCTGGGAGGACCTGTACTCGCCTGTCGGCGAGCTTTGCGCGGTGGGGCCGAACGCCGGCAAGCCCGACGCCTGCCCTGGTGACAGCGGCGGCCCGCTGCTCGGCGGCCAGGGCTTCGCCGCGAGGCTGGTCGGGATCGTGTCCTTCGGCGGTCGCATCTGCGGCGATCCCACGGCCCCGACGGTCTTCACCCGCGTGTCGGCCTACGCAGGCTGGATCGCTCAGCAGTCCGGCGCGACGGCGCCGCCGGCGCCCGCGCCGGACCCGACGCCGGCGCCCCCGGCCGACACCTCGACCATCCGCTTGAGGTTCACGCGCATCGAGTGCGGGGTGCGCTGTCGCGTGGGCGTCGCGGCCGGTGGCAAGGGCTCACAGTCGATCGCCTCGGTCAACGTCAGGGTTCGCCGCGGGCCCGTCGACCGGGTCTTCACGGCCCTGCCGGCGGGAAAGCTCCGGTGGCGGGCCCCGGTCGGCCTGCTGCCCCTGGGCCGGGTCCGGATCGTGGCCACCGCGATCGACCGCGACGGTCGCGCGATCGGTCGCCGCGCGAAGACGACGGTCACCGTCGTGCCGGCCTGACCGGACGGTCCTCTCCAGGCGCGGCGGGGCGCCGCGTAGCCGGGACCTGGGATCGGGACCACTAAAGTGGCCCCCGCCGCAAGTACGCCCGCCTTCTGGCGGCGCCTCAGCGCCCCTGGCGGCGTCCTCAGTCGGGGCAATAGCGCTGCTATTGCACCCTCCCTGCGTCCTTGCCAGGAACGCTGATGCCCTCGCCAAAGACGATCGTACTTACGACGGGAACCACTAAGGTTTCGCGCCAATGAAGGCGCGCTGGATCGTCATCGGCCTTGCGGCCGTCGCGGTGGTCGTTGCGATCGTCGTCTCCGCGGGCGGAGGCGGCGTCGGGGGCGGGGGCGGCGCTGGGAAGGGCGGCGGCCCGCCGAAGGACGCGGTCCGGGTGTCCTTCGCCTACTCGCCCGAGAAGGAGAAGCTGCTCGCGCCGCTCGTCAAGCGGTTCAACGATCAGCGCAAGGAGATCGACGGCAAGCCGGTCTACGTCGAGGCCGACGTGGTGAGCTCGGGCGAGGCGCAGTCAAGGATTGCCCGCGGCAAGCTCAAGCCGGTCGTCTGGTCACCGGCCTCGTCGCTGTGGGGGCGGCTGCTGACCTTCGAGGCTGACCGACCCTACGTCCCGGACGAGAGCCCCTCCATCGTCCGCACTCCCCTGGTCATCGCGATGTGGGAGCCGCTCGCCCGGGCGCTCGGATGGCCGCGCAAGGCGATCGGCTTCAAGGACATCCTCGCGCTGGCGACCTCCAAGCGTGGGTGGGCGGACTACGGCAAGCCGCAGTTCGGCCGCTTCAAGCTCGGCCACACCAATCCCGACTTCTCGACCTCCGGCCTCTCCGCCGTGGCCTCGGAGTACTTCGCCGCCACGGGCAAGCGCGAGGGCCTCACGGAGAAGGACGTCTCGCGACCCGCGGTGCGCTCGCAGATCCGCACGATAGAGCGCTCGATCGTCCACTACGGCGACACCACGCTGTTCTTCGCCGAGCAGCTCAAGAAGTACGGCCCCGGCTATGCGTCGGCGGTGGCCATGGAGGAGGTCACCCTCATCGACTTCAACCGCGCCCGCCGCGGCGGGACCAAGCTCGTCGGCATCTACCCCTCGGAGGGCACCTTCTACTCCGACAACCCGTTCATCGTGCTCGACGCGCCCTGGGTCTCGGCCCAGCAGAAGGCCGGCGCCAACGCCTTCGGAGACTGGCTGCTCGAGGAGCTCACGCCTGAGGTGGCCGCCCGCGGCGGCTTCAGGCCCGGGGATCCCGACAAGCGCGCCCTGCCGCCCGTCGATCGCGTAAACGGCGCCGACCCCGCCCAGCCCAAGCGCTCCCTCGCCCTGCCCGACCCTCGTGTCCTGGCTCGCATCAAGACGACGTGGCGCCAGGACCGAAAGCCGGCCAACATCATGCTCGTGGTCGACAAGTCGGGCTCGATGAGCGAGGAGAGCAAGATCGACCAGGCCAAGCAGGGCCTCAAGGTCTTCTTCAGCGAGCTCTCGCCCTCCGATCGGGTCGGGATGATCACCTTCGACGACCGGGTCTTCCCGACCGTGCCCCTCGGCCAGTTCTCCAGCAACCGTGGCCGGCTCGACCGCGCGGTCTCAGAGCTCATCCCCGACGGGGAGACCGCCGTCTACGACGCCACCGCCCGTGGGCTGAAGACCATCCAGGGGCTGCGCGACGACAGCCGGATCAACGCGGTCGTCGCGCTTACCGACGGCGAGGACAACTCGAGCTCGCAACCGCCCAATGGGCTGGTCTCCAAGCTGGAGCGCCAGGCGCGCAGCGAGGGGCTCAGCGTGCGTGTGTACACGATCGCCTACGGGTCAGAGGCCAACCGGACGGTCCTGCGCGACATCGCCCGCGCCTCGGGGGGGAAGGAGTTCGAGGGCGATCCAGACGACATCGAGGCCGTCTACCGCTCGATCTCGAGCTTTTTCTAGTGGTGGTCCCGGGCGGAGACCCCCACGCCGCCGCGCGGGCCTCCGCCCGGAACGACTGATGGCTCGGGACGTCGAGCGTCGCCCTGCTACCCGCGCCGAGCTCAACCGCGCGCTGGTGGCCAACGCGGCGACCAAGCCGGTCAACGTGATCGTCCCGGCGGTGATCGCGATCGTCGCCCTGCTGGTCAACCTGTGGTGGCTGATCCCCCTGGTTGCGGTGCCCGCTTTCATAGCCCTCGTGCTCGTGACCTACCTCGACGGCGACGAGGCCGAGACGGTCGGCGAGCGGCTGCGCGTCGAGCGCGGCGGCAAGGCGGCGATCACCGGGTCGCCCCGCATCGACCCGGCGAGGCTTGCCCCGCCCATCGGGTCCCAGCTGCGCGCCGCCATGGAAGAGGAGGCCCGCATCCGCGAGGCGATCGCCCGCTCGGACCTGCCGCTCACCGAGGTGGGCGGCGAGGTCGAGGGCCTGGTCCGGGCCATGGAGACCACCGCGGCGCGCGCGCAGACGCTGTGGGACTACCTCGCCACCCAGGACCCCCAGCGCATCCGCCGGCGCATGGAGGAGCTGCGCGCGCGGGGCGGCAAGGACGGCCGCCCGATCGTCGTCGCCCTCGGCGAGCAGCTCGAGGCCCTGGAGAGCCTCAACGCCCAGCTTCAGCGCTTCTATGCTCAGATGGAGCAGATCGTCGCCTCGCTCAACACGATGACGGCCCAGCTCCTGCGCATGAGCGTCGCCTCGGAGAGCGAGGGCGAGCGCGCGCTGGCCGGCCAGGCGCGCGAGCTTCGCGAGGAGGTCAACCTGCTGGCCCAGGGGATGAGCGAGGTCTACGAGCAGGCAGAGGAGGCCGAGGCCGACCCGTCCGACCCGTCCGAGGCGTCCGGTCGGTCCGGTCCGTCCGGTCCGCCGGGCAACGGCAGGGCTCCTTCCGCTGGCAACGGCAAGGCGCCTCCTCCGCCGCAATCGGGCCGTTGACCGTGCGGATCTTCTCGGGAATCCAACCCACGGGTCGCAAGCACCTCGGCAACTACGTCGGCGCGATCGTCCAGTACGTCGAAGGCCAGGACCGCGGCGAGGCCATCTACTGCATCGTCGACCTGCACGCGACCACGGTCGCCTACCAGCCCGCCGAGCTGCGAGCGCGCGTCTACGACACCGCCGCGATCCTCCTGGCGGCCGGCCTTGACCCCGACCGCTGCATCCTCTTCCGCCAGGGCGACGTTCACGAGCACACCGAGCTGTGCTGGCTGCTCTCCGGCGTGACCGCCTACGGAGAGCTGCACCGCATGCACCAGTTCCGCGAGAAGTCGGTCGCCCAGCGCGAGCTGGTCTCCGGCGGCCTACTCTTCTACCCGGTCCTCCAGGCGGCCGACGTGCTCGCCTACCGGACCGACGAGGTACCGGTCGGCGAGGACCAGCGCGAGCACCTCGAGCTCGCGCGCGACGTCGCCGTGCGCTTCAACGCGCGCTTCGGCGAGGTGCTCGTGGTCCCCGAGCATCGCGTCCCGCCGGTCGGCGCCCGCGTGCGTGACCTCCAGGAGCCCCAGCGCAAGATGTCGACGACGGCGGGCACCGAGCAGGGAACGGTCCACGTCCTCGACGAGCCCGAGGCGATCCTGCGCAAGTTCAAGCGGGCGGTGACCGACAGCGGGACCGAGATCGTCCGGGCTCCCGACAAGCCGGGAATCTCCAACCTCGTCGAGATCCTCGCGGCGGTGCGCGGAATTGCCCCCGATGCGGTGCAGCGCGACTACGCCGGAGTCCGCTACGGCGACTTCAAGGCGGTCGTCGCCGAGGAGGTCGCCGGCTACCTGGCGCCCGTGCGCGAGCGCTACGCGCAGCTGCGCGGCGACGAGGCGGCGCTCGAGCGCATGCTGGCCGCCGGCGCCGAGAAGGCACGGGGGATCGCCGCGGAGGTTCTCGCCGACGTCCGCGAAGCCATGGGCGTAGGGCCGCCGCGCTGAGCGCGCGCACACGAGGGCTCGTCGTCGTCTCCGCCCGCTAGCCTGCGCAGCCGTGTCCGCGGTCGCAGACCTCGAGCTCGACCTCGACGTCTTCGCGGGTCCCTTCGACCTGCTGCTCACGCTCGTCCTGCGCGAGGAGGTCGACCTCCTCGAGGTCGACCTCGCCGATATCGTCCTCGCCTACCTCGACCACTTGGAGCGGCGGGGAGAGCTCGACCTCGAGGTCGCCACCGAGTTCCTCGTCCTCATCGCCGCGCTGCTCGAGCTCAAGTCGCGGCTCATGCTGCCGCGCGAAGCCGACGAGGAGCTCGCCGATCTCGAGCCCGCCGAGGCGGCCGCCGAGCTCCTCGCGCGCATGCTCGAAGCCCACCGCTACCGCGGCGCCGCCGGGTACCTCCGCGAGCGCCTGGCGGCCGAGGAGGGGCACCGCTACCGCTCCGCGCCGCTCCCCGCAGAGCTTCGCCGGCACTCGCTCGAGCTCGCGGTCAGCGCGTATGAGGCAGACCAGCTGGGGGCGGCGCTCGGCGGTCTCCTCCGCACGCCCGCGCCGGTCGACCTCGGCCACCTGGTCGCCCCGCGGGTCTCCGTCGCCGAGCGGCTCGCCCACCTTCGCACCCTCCTGGCCGGCGGACGCTTCAGCTTCGACGACGCGGTCCGCGGCGCCGATCGCGTGACGGTCGCGGTGACCCTCTTCGCGCTGCTCGAGCTCTACAAGCAGGGCGAGGCGACGTGGACGCAGGAGACGCCCTTCGGCGATATCGCCATCGAGCGCCGCGAACCTGCGCTCGCGAGCGGGGAACGGAAGGCGCAGCGCGGGGATCGGAAGGCGCAGCGCGGGGAGCCCGCACTCGCGGGCGGGGGACGGAGCGCGCCGCGCTCCGAGCGGACCGAGAGCGCGGCGTGACCGAGCTCCAGCGAAAGATCGAGGCGCTCCTCTTCCTGTCCTCCGAGCCCGTCGCATCGCGCGACCTCGCCGACGCCGTGGAGGCCTCGGAGGCCGCGATCGAGCGCGCGCTGGAGGACATGGTCGAGCGCTGGGGTGAGCGGGGAACGCTGCTGCGCGAGGTCGCCGGCGGCTGGACGCTCGCCTCCGACCCGGTCGCCGAGCCGGCCGCCCGCCGGTTGCTCGCCCGTCCGCGCACCCCGCCCCTGACCCCGGCCCAGGCCGAGACGCTGGCCATCGTCGCCTACCTCCAGCCAGTCTCCCGGCCCGAGATCGCCCGGATCCGCGGGGTCAGCGCCGACTCGGCGGCCGCGACCCTGCTCGAGCGCGGGCTCGTCGAAGAGGCGGGCCGATCGCAGTTCGGCGCGATCCTGTACCGCACGACGTCGCTGTTCCTCAAGCTCTTCGGCCTCTCCTCGCTCGACGAGCTGCCCGACGTCGGCCGGTGGGACCCGACGCCCGAGCAGACGGCGCAGCTACGCGACCGGCTCCTACGCGCCGGCGAGGCGCGCGCGGAGGTGGGGGAGGTCGGCGCGGCGAGGTAGCGGCGGTCGCGCCCGTCGGCGGGAGCCGCTGCGGCCTCGCTCAGGCCTTCGCGGCGAGCTGCCCGCAGGCGGCGGCGATGTCGCGACCGCGGGTGAGGCGGACGGTGACGCCCAGCCCGCGCTGCTCGAGAGCGTCGCGGAACGCGTCGATCGCCTGGCGGCTCGAGCCCTTGTAGGGAGATTCCGTCGGGTTGTAAGGGATCAGGTTGACCTTGAAGACGCGCGGATCGAGCGCCTCGGCCAGCGCGACCGCCTGCTCGTAGCGGTCGTTGACCCCGGCCAGCATCACGTACTCGACGAAGACCATCCGCCGCTTGCACTCGTAGTGGCGCCGGCAGGCCTCGAGCACGTCGCCGAGCGGGTAGCGCTCATTGACCGGCATGAGCTCGGAGCGCAGCGCATCATCGGCGGCGTGCAGGGACAGTGCCAGCCGGATGGGCAGGGGCGAGGCGGCCAGTAGCTCGATGCCGGGGACCCAGCCGACCGTCGAGATCGCCGTGCGCCGGTGGGTGATCCCGAGGTCTGGCAAGCGCTCGCAGGCGGCCAGCACCGCGTCGAGGTTGAGCATCGGCTCGCCCATCCCCATGAACACGCAGTTGTCGACCGCGCCGAGCCGCCGGAAGTGCAGCGCCTGGTCGAGGATCTCGGAGGCCGTCAAGTTTCGCTCGAAGCGCATCGCCCCGGTAGCGCAGAACGTGCAGGTGAGCGGGCATCCCGACTGGGAGCTCAGGCACACCGAGCGTCGCCCCCGCCCGGCGAGCTCCGCGCGCGCCCCGGGCGCTGCCGGGTAGGGCATGAGCACCGCCTCCACGGGCCGGCTGTCGCGCGTGCGAAAGAGCGCCTTGACCGTCCCGTCGCGCGCGCGGGCCTCGGATTCGAGGGTCAGGCACGAGAAGGGAACCTCGGCGGCCAGGCGCTCGCGCAGCGCGAGCGGGAGCTCGGTCATCTCCTCGTAGCCGGCGGCCCCGCGCGCGGTGCGCGACCAGACCTGGCGCGCGCGGAAGGCGGGCTGTCCTGCGGCGCCGAGCACGTCGTTGAGCACATCGAGGTCCATCTCGTTGCAATCGTAGGCTGCCTGGTCACGAATGCCAGGGGCGAACGGCAGCCCCGCCCGACCTACCATTGGCATGGGAACGGCGACGCGACCGCGCGATGGTCTAGCCTCGCGCCGTGCCTCCCGTCGGTTCCTCTCGCCGGTGAACGGACACGAGCTGTTCGCGGCGCTCGGAGCGCTGCCGGGAGTGCGCAGCGCCCGGGCTGACACGCGGGGCATCGAGCAGACAAGGGTCCTGGCCGACCTTGAGGTCGCGCTCGTCTCTCCAGACGCCGACGAGCAGGCGCTGCGCCGAACTTGGAAGACGCGCGCCAACGGCGGCGAGATGCCGCTCCTGCTCGTGAGCGACGCTTCGGGCGGCGACGGAGCGCTCCACGCGCTCGGGCCGCTCGGCGCCGGCGGGCCGGTGCGGCTGATCGGAGCGGAGGACCTTCTTCGCGTCATCGAGCGGCTTCCCGCACGCTCGCCCCTGATCGCGGTGCGAGAGCTCGCGCAGGAGCTCGAGCGCCTCGACCGCCGCGGGGTCGCCGGCTTGGTCGTCAACGGCCTGGGCACCGAGCACCTCTATGGGGTGCGGCTGCGCGACTCGCAGCGCTGGTCGCGGCTGGGCGAGCTGGCCCGGGGCGCCGGGGGGCAGTGGCGCGAGCTGCTCACTGGGCTCGGCTACGCCTTCGATCGCCTCGGCCGCGGTTACCTGGCCCGGCACGAAGGTCGCCCGGTGTGCGTCGTCCTGCCGCTGGCCGAACCGGCCGCGTTCGCGAAGCTCGACCCGGAGGGGCGGCCGCCCGAGGGTCTTCTCCTCAACGCCTGCGCCCAGGAACGCGCTCGCTACGGAATCCTCGCCTCGGGCGGACGCCTGCGGCTGTTCGACGCTCAACCGGTGAGCGGATCCGCGGTCGCTCGCTACCTCGAGCTCGACGCCACGACGCTGCCCGAGGAGGATCGCCCGCTTCTCGGCCTCCTCTCGCCGTCCTACCTCGCCGATGGCGGGTTCGCCGCCCTGATGCGCGACGCCCAGGCCTTCGGAGCGGCGCTGCGCGAGCGCATCGATCGCGCGATCCGCGAGGACGTCCTTCCCGTCCTGGGCCGCGAGCTCGGCCGCTGGGCGGCCGCCGAGGGGTGGGATCTCCAGGACGATGCCCACCGCGCGCCGCTCGAGGCCGCCGCGCTGACCTTCGTCTTCCGAGCGCTCTTCCTGCTCTATGCGGAGAGCGCGGGGCACTTGCCGGTCGCCCAGGAGGCCTACCGGCCCCACGCGCTCTCCCAGATCGTCCGCGACGCCGCCGAGCAGGGCGAGCGGCTCGGAGCGAGGTCGACCGCGCTGTGGCGACGGATCGCTCTGCTCATCGACGCGATGCGGACCGGGAACCCCGCCATGGCGATCCCTCCCTACAACGGCGCGCTGTTCGCCGCCGACGGCTTCGAGGGCGCCGAGGTGCTCGAGCGCGCCTCGGTCTCCGACGCCGCGCTGGGCCCCGCCCTCGCCGCGTTGGGCACCGACCCGCAGACGGGCACGGGGGTCGACTTCTCGGGCCTGGCGATCGGCCACCTGGGCCACATCTACGAGGGGCTGCTCTCGCTGCGCCTCTCGGTGGCGGACCGTCCGTATCGCTACGACGCGCGGCGCGATCGCTACGCGCCGGCCGATGCCGACGACGCCGAGATCGCGGGCGGAGAGCTGCTGTGGCTAACCGACGAGGGCGGTCGCAAGGGCGGCGGCGTCTACTACACGCCCGAGCAGCTTGTCCGCCATCTGGTGCGGGGTGCGGTCGCGCGGCCCTTCGACGATCACTTGGCGCGCGTCCGCGAGGCCGCGGCCGCCGATCCGGCCGCCGCGGCGCGCGAGCTGTTCGCCTTCCGCGTCCTCGATCCGGCGTGCGGCAGCGCCCACTTCCTCGCCGTCGTGGTCGACGAGCTCGCCGATCGCGTCGCGCGCTTCCTCGCCGAGACCCCGCTTCCGGCCGTGCAGCGCCAGATCGACGACCTGCGCGCCGGTGCGGCCGAGACCCACGGCGCCGGAATCGACGACGTCGCGCTGCTGCGCCGGCTCGTGCTCAAGCGCTGCGTCTACGGCGTCGACCTCTCGCCGATGGGGGCGGAGATCGCGAAGGTCTCGCTCTGGCTGGCCTCCTTCGTGCCCGGCCTGGCCCTCTCCTACCTCGACCACAACGTCGTCGTCGGCAACTCGCTCATCGGCGTCGCGTCGCCCGGCCAGGTCCGCGAGCCCGGTGAGGAGAACGGCCAGATCGGCATGCTCGCCCAGCCTCTGCGCGACGCGATTGACGCCGGTGCTCGCGCCGCGGCCGAACTCTTCGACCAGCCCGACCGCACGCCCGACGAGGTGCAGGAGAGCGCTGAGGCCGACGGCCGCAGCCATGTGGCGGTCGCCGGCGCCCGGCGCCTGCTCGACCTCTGGGTGGCCGATGCCCTGGGGCTTGCCGGCGCCCGAGGGGAGCTGTGGGACCGGGGCGCCAAGATCGTGGAGGGATTGGCGTCGGCGAAGGCGGACGAGGCGGCCCGCGTGGCAGCCGAGCAGCGAACGCTGCACTGGCCGCTGGCGTTTCCGGAGGTCTTCGCGGGCGCGCGGTCCGGCTTCGACGCGGTGGTGGGAAACCCGCCGTGGGAGGAGGTCAACGTCGATGAGCTCGGCTTCTACGTCCGCTATCGGCCCGGCCTTCGCGCTCTTCCCGAGCGCGAGCGACGAGCCGCGCTCGAGCGGCTCATCGGGGAGCGGCCCGACCTGCCGGATCGCTTCACCGCGGACCGCAAGCGCGTCGCTGTGGTGCGGGCGTACTTCTCACCCGGCTCGGGCTACTCGGGCTCCCCCGGAAACGCGGACCTCTACAAGTTCTTCTGTCAGCGCTACCGGCTGCTCCTGCGCGAGGGCGGATCGCTCGGGGTGGTGCTGCCGCGCAGCGCGTTCTCGGCGAAGGGGTCGGAGGACTTTCGTCGCTGGTTGCTCGAGCGCTCGACGCTGCGGCGGGTCGACTTCTTGCTCAACCGGGGGCGGTGGGCGTTCGACGCCGAGGAGCGTTACACCGCCTCGCTTCTGGTGGCACAGGCGGCGAAGCCCCCACGGGACCTGACCTTCGAGGTGGCGGGCGTCGCCGCGTCGGCGGCAGCTTTCGAGCGCCAGACGGCCGCGCCGGGGGTGGCGGTATCGCCCTCCGCGCTCAACGCGGCGCTCGCCGTCCCGCTCGTCTCCTCGAAACCGGCAGCCGAGCTGCTGGCCCGCCTCGAGGGAGAGCCGTTCCCCCTCGGCGCCGGACGCTGGCGGTGCTTCGCTATCCAGGGGGACTTCAACGAGACGACCGATCGGCGACTGTGGGACGGCGCCGAGGACGGGCGTCCACTGTGGAAGGGCGCGAGCTTCGGCCAGTTTGACCCGCACGGCGCCGGCTCGCGCCCGTGCCCGGCGAGCGACGCCGCGCTGGCCAAGGCCAGCAAGCCTCGACCCGGCGGCGGTTCCCTGCTCGCCGGGAGCGTCGGGGTTCGAGCTCGCGCCGCGGCCGTACGGGCCGAGCTGGAGGGCCCCCGCGTCGCCTTCCGCGACGTCAGCCGCGCGATCGACTCTCGCACGATCATCGCCGCCCTCACCCCGGCCGGCGCCTTCCTCTCCAACACGGCGCCCTACCTCGCGTTCCTCGATGATCGCGACCTCGACCGAGCGGCCTGCCTCGGGCTCATGAACTCGCTGGCCTTCGACTGGCAGGCGCGCCGGTTCGTCGAGACCCACGTCAACTTCTTCATTCTCGAGGGACTGCGCCTTCCCTCGTTGACCGACGACCACTACGACGGCATCGCGAAAGCCGCCGCGCGGCTGTCGTGCCCCGACGCGCGCTACTCAGCCTTCGCGACGAGCACGGGAGTCGAGGCCGGGCCGCTCGACGAGGACGAGCGCGAGCGGCTGCGGGTCGAGGTCGACGCGCTGGTCGCCGACGCGTGGTCGCTCGATGAGGGCGACCTCGACGTCATCTTCGACGACTTCACGCTCGACGCCGTCCCCGCCGCCTACCGCGATCGGCTGCACGCCCGGCTCGCTGAGCTGGCCAGCCAGCGCTGACTGGCTCGGCCGGTCGCCTCGACAAGCTCGCGCCCCTCACGCTTGCGGCCTTGCGACAGGTCGCCTGGGTGAGCTTCTAGCGCGCCGGCACTAGGATCGGCGGGACCACGAAGAGGGAAAGGCTCATGACGCAGGAAGGCAGGCAGATCACGCTTCGTCTGGAAGGGTCGCGTGCCGAACGCGGCGTGGCCCTGGCCGACTTCGAGAGCTTCATCGACAACCTGCTCGGCGCCCTGCGGGACTTCGACCGCAGCCGCCGCGGCGCGCCTACCCGCAGGGCGGGCCACCCCGAGCGCGAGGCCGAAGCGGTCACAGCTCTTCGCCTCCTTCGCTTCGAGCGCGGCAGCGCCGTAGCAACGCTTGAGGCCGAAGAGGCGATCGACGAGGGGAAACGTCTCCCTCTCGGAGACCGTCCCGCCGCTTTGGTCAACCTGGAGGCGCTCGTGGATGAAGTGGCCGGGAGCGCACCTCTTCCCCAGCCGGTCTCGGAAGCGCTGGCCCGCGCGTGTCGAGCGCTCGGCGCGAACGGATCCGTCGCGATCGAGCTTGACAGCAGGAGAGGTCAACCGCCGACGGTCATCGACCTGGCTCGGCTCGAGAGCGCCGAGAGCACACCGAGCGCCGAGTCCATCGAGGGAGCCCGCACGGTGACGGGTCGGCTGCATCTCATAGACGTGGAGCCCGACAGGCTCGCGATCAGGTCGTCGGCGGGGATCGACTGGGTCTGCGGTTACCCGGAGGAGCTCGAGGAGCGCGTCAAGGGGTTAGTGGGTGCGCTGGTCTGGGCGCAGGGAGCCGGCCGGCTCATGAGCTCCCTGCGCGGGCGTATGACGCTCGAGCGAATCGAAGCCGTCGAGCAAGGTGAGCAGTCGCGGCTCTTCACGTTGGCGCCGATCGAGGAATCAGACCTCCTCGCCAGCCAGGGCATCGACGAACCGCAAGGGCTCTCCTCCCTCGCCGACCCCAGCTGGACCGACGATGAAGACGGGCTCTACCTCGCCGCGCTGCTCGAGAAGTGATGGCGGGGTCGTCGGGCGCCGAGTGGCTGCTGTGCGACACCAGCTTCGTCGGATGGAGCGCCAGGCATGCCGCTGCGCCCGAGCGATTCGCCCATTGGCCCGCGGCTACGCTCCAGCGGATCGACCGTGCAATCCTCGCGATAAGCGTCATCACGTTGGCCGAGGCCGGCAATCGACCCTTGCGCTGACCGCGTGGCCCGCCCCGACCTGCTCGACAACCTCGCCGACGGCACCCGGCACGCCGACGGGCTGGCGGAGCTGGCCGGCGACATCCCGGCTGGGCACCCGCTCGCGGTCGCGACCGGCTACGTCAACCTCGGCGGGTTGCACCATCTGGCGACGATCGTCGACGACGGCCGTGCCACGCGGCTGCTGCTCGGCGCCCAGCCCGAACCGGGGCTCGGTGCCCAGCTGCCGGCGATCAGCTTCGAGACGCAGCTCGACCTGCTCCGCGGCGACCGCGACTTCTCGCGCTTTCCGCCCAGCCGCGCGGCCGAGCGGCTGCTCGA
>Ga0183260_10000595_pt1 | contig 30626 bp, 32 predicted proteins | sample AntDrymUQ4972206_2_FD_129768 | JGI IMG/M metagenome (GOLD analysis project Ga0183260, IMG submission 129768) | Polar desert sand microbial communities from Dry Valleys, Antarctica - metaG UQ497 (22.06) (version 2) (version 2) | ecosystem: Environmental > Terrestrial > Soil > Desert | place...
GCTCCTCGCCTTCTTCGTGCTGGTGCCCGCGCTGACCGGCGGTGGCGATGAGGACACGCCGACGGCGGTCCGCCGACCGGTCCGGCGCGCGCCCGCGGCGTCGGCGACCCCCGCTCCGACGCGGTCACCCGTGCCGGTGATCGAGACGTTCAACGACACGGTCGGGCGAGACCCGTTCCGCCCGCTCTATGTCGCCCCGGTGGAGGGCGGCGGCGGAGCACCGGGCCCCGGCGGAGCACCGGCACCAGGCCCCGGCACCGGCACCGGCGGCGGCGTCCAGCCCACGTCCGGGACGGGGTCGGGCGGCACCGGCACCGGTGGGCAGCCGGCCGGCGGTTCGGCCCAGGTCGGCGGCAACCGGGTGAGCCTGCTCGACGTCTTCGTCCGCGACGGCGAGACGCACGCCCAGACCCGGGTCGGTGACACCGTGCACACGCCGGCGGTCGGCGACACGTTCGCCGAGAACTACCAGGTGCTCTCCGCCAGCGGCGAGTGTGCGACGTTCCTCTACGGCGACGAGAGCTTCCAGCTCTGCGAGGGCCAGGAAGTCCTCAAATAGGGCAAGCGGAAGGCGCCTGAGCGGGGCACCCGGCGCTCGCCTCGACGGAGGGATCCGGCGGGGCCCTCGTCGTCTGCGTGGGAGGATCGCCGCGTGCTCAGGTACCTCACGGCAGGGGAGTCGCACGGCCCCTCGCTGACCGCGGTCGTCGAGGGGCTGCCGGCCGGCATCGAGGTCTCCACCGCCGACATCGACGACGCGCTGGCCCGACGGCGGGCCGGCTACGGCCGCGGCGCGCGGATGCAGTTCGAGCGCGACGATGTCGAGCTCGTCGGCGGCGTCGTCCACGGGCGGACCATCGGCAGCCCGGTGGCCATCCGGATCGGCAACACCGAGTGGCCGAAGTGGTCCGAGGTCATGGCCGCCGACGCGGCGGACACCGAGGGCCGCCGGTACGACGAGCCGGGGCGCTTCGCCGACGTCGCCCGTGCGGCCGCGCTGACCCGGCCCCGCCCGGGCCACGCCGACCTCGCCGGCATGCAGAAGTACTCGCTCACCGACGCCCGCCCGATCCTCGAGCGGGCCAGCGCGCGAGAGACCACGAGCCGCGTCGCGCTCGGCGCGGTCGCCACCGCGTTCCTGCGGCAGGCAGTAGGCGTCGAGGTGGTCAGCCACGTCGTGCGCATCGGCAGCGTCGCCGCGCCCGACGGCCTCTGGCCGAACCCGACCGACCGCAACCGGCTCGACGAGGACCCGTGCCGCTGCCTCGACCCCGCGGCATCTGCAGCGATGGTCGCCGAGATCGACGCGGCGAAGGCGGACGCCGACACCCTCGGCGGCGTCGTCGAGGTGGTGGTCCACGGCCTCCCACCTGGCCTGGGCAGCCACGTCCACTGGGACCGCAGGCTCGACTCCCGGCTGGCCGCCGCGGTGATGGGCATCCAGGCCATCAAGGGTGTCGAGCTCGGTGACGGGTTCGCCGTCGCGGCTCGCCGCGGCAGCGCGGCGCACGACGAGATCCTGCCGACCGACGGCGGCGTACGGCGCACGACCGGCCGCGCCGGCGGCGTCGAGGGCGGCATGTCCACCGGCGAGGTGCTGCGCGTGCGCGCGGCGATGAAGCCGATCTCGACGCTGTCGCGGCCGCTGCAGACCGTCGATGTCGCCACGGGCGAGCCGGCGAAGGCAATCGCGCAGCGGTCCGACGTCTGCGCCGTACCCGCCGCGGCGGTCATCGCCGAGGCGGTCGTCGCCCTCACCCTCGCCGATGCGGTGCTGGAGAAGTTCGGCGGGGACTCGGTCGAGGAGGTGCGGCGTAACCACCGCGGCTATCTCGACCACCTGGTCATCCGTTGACGACGTTCGGTCAAGAATGTACGTTCTTGACATGAGCGAAATGCCCATCACCGATGCGCGTGCGCACCTGACGGAGCTCGCCAACCGGGCGGAGTACAACGGCGAGTCCGTCTACCTCACCCGGCACGGCAAGCGGGTAGCCGCACTGGTGCCGGCGGACTGGCTCTCGGAGATCGAGCGGGTCGAGGACGAGATCGACAATGCCGCCGCGGATTCCGCTCTCGCCGAGGGCGGTGCGCCGATCCCTGCCGCCCAGCTCTGGGATCAGCTCGGCGTGTGACGTATCGAGTCGAGTTCACCCCTGCTGCCGCGCGCCAGGTGCGCAAGCTCTCGAAGGTCGTGCAGCAGCGTCTTCGGACGGCGCTCGACCGGCTGGCTGAGGATCCGCGTCCGGCGGGTGCCCGCGCTCTCCAGGGGCGTCCCGGCCGCCTGCGGATCCGCGTCGGGGACCACCGCGTCATCTACTCGGTCTCGGACGACGTCGTCCTCGTTCTGGTGCTGTCGGTAGGGCATCGTCGCGACGTCTACCGGGCGCCGTGAGCGGCGGCGACGCGCGTGGGTCGTGCGACGATCTGGCCGTGACCCGACCGGTCTGCGTCCTCGTCGGCCCGCCGGGCGCCGGTAAGACCACGGTCGGGCGACTCCTCGCCGATCGGCTCGACGTGGCGTTCCGCGACACCGATGCCGACGTCGAAGCCGCTGCCGGCCGCAGCGTCGCCGACCTCTTCGTGATCGACGGCGAACCGGTGTTCCGCGAGCTCGAGGCGCGCGCCGTCGCCGCGGCGCTGGCCGAGCACGGCGGCGTCCTCGCACTGGGCGGTGGGGCGGTGCTGGACCCGGCCACCCGCGCGACGCTGCAAGGACACGTCGTCATCTACCTCGAGACCGGGCTCTCGGCGGCGGCCAGGCGGGTCGGCCTTGGCGTGAGCCGACCGGTCCTCGTCGACAACCCGCGCGCGCGTCTGCGCGAGCTGCTCGATGCCCGGCGCGGGTTCTACGCCGAGGTCGCGACCGAGGTGGTCGAGACCGACGACCGGTCACCGGAGGAGATCGCGGACGACTGCGCGAAGCGGCTCGCGCCGGTGGCGCCGTGACGGTCACCACCATCCACGTCGGCAGCGGCGACGCGGCGTACCGCGTCGCGGTCGGCACCGGGATCCTCGGCGAGCTGGCTGGTTGGGTCCACGGCGCCGAGACCGCCGCGGTCGTCCACTCGCCGTCGGTCGCCGACGTCGCCGCAGACGTCGCCGCAGCGCTGTCCGCCGCCGGTGTGCGCGCCCGAGGCCTGCCGGTGCCGGACGGCGAGGCGGCCAAGGACCTCGACGTCGTCACCGCGCTGTGGGCCGCCTTCGCCGAGCACCGGATCACCCGCAGCGACGTGGTGGTCGCCGTCGGCGGGGGAGCGGTCACCGACGTCGCCGGGTTCGCCGCGGCGACCTGGCTGCGCGGCGTGCGGGTGGTCCACGTCCCGACCACGCTGCTCGGCATGGTCGACGCCTCGATCGGCGGCAAGACCGCCGTCAACGTGCCGGCCGGCAAGAACCTCGTCGGCGCTTTCCACGACCCGGCCGGCGTCGTCGTCGACCTGGCGCTGCTGGCCACGCTGCCCAGAGCGGATCTGCTCGCCGGGCTCGCCGAGGTCGTGAAGGCCGGGTTCGTCGCCGACCCCGTCATCCTCGACCGGGCCGAGAGCGACCCGGCGGCGCTCGCCGCCGGCGAGCCGGTCGCCCTGCGCGACGCGGTGGAGCGGGCGATCCGGGTCAAGGCCGACGTGGTCAGCGCCGACCCGGGAGAGCGCGGCCGCCGCGAGATCCTCAACTACGGCCACACCCTCGCCCATGCGATCGAGCGAACCGCCGGCTACGGCGCCTGGCGCCACGGCGACGCGGTGAGCGTCGGCATGTGCTTCGCCGCCGCCGTCGGCCGGCTGATCGGCACTCTCGACCCGGCCACCGCCGCGCGCCACGGCGAGCTGCTCGGCGCGCTCGGCCTGCCCACGACGTACGACGGGGAGTGGGCGCCGCTGCGCGCCGCGATGTCGGCGGACAAGAAGGCCCGCGGGTCGACGTTGCGGATGGTCGTCCTCGACGGGCTGGCCCGGCCGGTCGTCATCGAGGATCCGGCCGAGCAGCTGCTCGAGGCGGCGTTCGCCGAGGTGCGCGGGTGAAGCCGGTCCTCGTCCTCAACGGACCCAACCTCGGCCGGCTCGGCGAGCGCGAGCCGACCGTCTACGGCCGCACGACGTACGCCGGCCTGGTCGAGCTCTGCGAGCGGGCGGCCGCCGCGCTCGGGTTGACCGCGGACGTACGGCAGACCGACGACGAGGCGACCCTGCTCGGCTGGCTGCACGACGCCTCCGGCGAGGCCGCCGCGGTGGTGCTCAACCCGGCGGCGCTGAGCCACTACTCGATCGCGCTCCGCGACGCGTGCGCGATGCTCACCGTCCCGCTGGTCGAGGTGCACATCACCAACATCGCCGCCCGCGAGGAGTTCCGGCACCACAGCGTCGTCTCCGCGGTCGCCCGCGGCACGATCTCGGGCCTCGGCGTAGACGGTTATCGGCTGGCGCTCGACGCAGTCGCGACGCTGCTCGCAGCGTCACCCTGAGGCGCGGCCGGCCGCGCCGTCAGCCGGGCGGATCGCCGCGTTCGACCTTGACCACGGTTGGCCGGCTGGTTGACGGCTGCACCGAGAGTAGTCACACTTATAGTCATGTCTGACTCGATGCCGCTGGCGCAGGTGAAAGCCCACCTTTCCGAGGTGGTCGATCGGGTGACCGCCTCGCACGAGCGCGTCGTGATCACCCGCCATGGGCGGCGCGAGGCGGTCCTCATGGCGGTGGAGGACCTCGAGGCGCTCGAGGACACGCTGGACCTCCTCGGCGACCCGGCGGCGATGCGCGACATCGCCGACGGTCGGGCGGCGGCGGCCCACGGCGAGGGGCTGGACGCGTCTGCCGTGCGCGAGCGGTACCTGCGTGACCGAGCCTGACTTCCGCCTTGTGCTGACTCCTCCGGCCCGACGCGGACCTGACCGCCTGCCGGCCGCCGCTGCGGCTGCGGTCGCGGAGTTCCTCGTCGGACCCCTGCTCTCGGGGCCGACGAAGGTCGGCAGGCAGCTGCGTCGAGAGCTGGCCGGACTGTGGTCCGCACGCCGCGGGCCCTACCGTGTCGTGTACGAGATCGACGACGCGAGCCATGAGGTTCGCGTGTTGCGGGTCGACCACCGAGCCGACGTGTACCGCCCCCGCGACTGACCAGCGCTCGGAAAGGACGCACCGTGCCAGAGACCCACGCCGTACGCCGGGACGCGCTGCGCAAGGCGCTGGTCGAGAAGGGCCTCGACGCGGTCCTCGTCACGCGACTGGTCAACGTGCGCTACCTGACCGGGTTCACCGGCAGCAACGGCGCGCTGCTGGTCACGCCGGACGCCGAGGTCCTGACGACCGACGGCCGCTACATCACGCAGTCCGCGGCGCAGGCGCCGGACGTCGAGCGCCTGATCACCACGGCGATCGCCACCGACCTGGTGGAGCGCGCCGCCACCAACGGCCGGGTGCGGATCGGCTTCGAGGCGCACGACGTGACCGTCGAGGCGCACGGCCGGCTCACGGGCGTCACCGAGAACGCCGAGCTTCTCGCGGTGACCGGGGCGGTCGAGGCGCTGCGCGCGGTCAAGGACGACGACGAGATCGAGCTGATCCGCCGGGCCTGCCGCGCCGCCGACGACGCAGTCGCCGGCCTGTGGGAGACCAGGCTGGCCGGGCGGACCGAGAAGGAGATCCGCAACGACCTCGAGGCGCGGATGCTCGCGGCCGGCGCCGACGCGGCGAGCTTCGAGACGATCGTCGCGAGCGGTCCGAACAGCGCGGTGCCGCACCACCGGCCGACCGGCCGCGTGGTCGAGCCCGGCGACCTCCTCAAGCTCGACTTCGGCGCGCTGGTCGAGGGCTACCACTCCGACATGACCCGCACCGTGGTCCTCGGCGAGCCCGCGCAGTGGCAGCGCGACCTGCACGCGCTCGTCGCGGAGGCCCAGCAGGCCGGCATCGACGCGCTGCGGGCCGGCGCCACCTCGGCCGAGCTCGACCGCGCCGCGCGCGACGTCATCACCGCCGCCGGTCACGGGGAGGACTACACCCACTCGCTCGGCCACGGTGTCGGCTTGGAGATCCACGAGGCGCCGTCGTTGCGCAAGGACGGCTCGGATACACTCGCCGACCGGATGCCGGTCACCGTCGAGCCGGGGGTCTACCTCCCGGGACGCGGCGGCGTACGCATCGAGGACCTGCTCGTCGTCCGACCGGACGGGCCGGACTCCCTCACCACGACTACCAAGGAGCTGCTGGTCCTCGCCTGAGCGGGACCGGTACGCCGACGCGCGACACGCTAGGAGACTCGACCGGCATGGCGACCAGCAACGACCTCAAGAACGGCATGACGCTCGACATCGACGGCCAGCTCTGGCAGGTCCAGGAGTTCCAGCACGTGAAGCCCGGCAAGGGCGGCGCCTTCGTGCGCACCACGCTGAAGAACGTCAAGACCGGCAAGGTGGTCGACAAGACCTTCAACGCCGGCACCCGGGTCGAGATCGCCATCGTGGAGAAGCGCGAGATGTCCTACCTCTACAAGGAGGGCGACGAGTACGTCTTCATGGACACCGCCACCTTCGACCAGGTGCACGTCTCGCCGGAGGCGCTCGGCGACACCCGCAACTTCCTGCTGGAGAACATGACCGCCTCGGTGCAGATGCACGACGGCGTGCCGCTGTCGGTGGAGCTGCCGGCCAGCGTCGAGCTGCTCATCCAGCACACGGACCCCGGCATGCAGGGGGACCGCTCCACCGGTGGGACCAAGCTGGCGGTGCTCGAGACCGGCGCCGAGATCCAGGTGCCGCTGTTCGTCACCACCGGCGAGAAGGTCAAGGTCGACACGCGCGACGGCAAGTACCTCGGCCGGATCCAGGGCTGACCGGCCGACGTGGGTGCCCGCAGCAAGGCTCGCAAGCGCGCCCTCGACGTGCTCTACGAGGCCGACCTCCGCGGCACCGACGCGCGCGCGACGCTGCAGGAGCGGCTGGCCCAGGCCGACCCGCCGGTGGCGGCGTACGCCGTCGAGCTCGTCGAGGGGGTCGTCGCGCACCGCGAGCTGATCGACAAGGTGCTGCGCCGGGTTTCTGTCGACTGGTCGCTGGAGCGCATGCCGCCGGTGGACCGCAACGTGCTGCGCCTCGGCACGTTCGAGCTCATCTGGGCGGACGACGTCGATGACGCGGTCGCGATCGACGAGGCGGTCGAGCTCGCCGCGACGCTGTCCACCGACGAGTCGTCCCGGTTCGTCAACGGCGTGCTCGGCCGGGTGCTGGAGCTGCGGTCCGAGGTGCTGGCGCTCGACCAGGCCGATCTGGCGGGCCCAGAGGAAGTGGACCCAGAGGAAGTGGGTCTAGAGGATGTCGACGGCGCGCCGGGCCTCGGGGGCCAGGACGCCCCAGCCGACGAGCTTGTCGGTGAGCACGTGCGGAGCGGCGTCGTAGATCACGGCGAGTGACCGCAGGTCCTCCTGCCGGATTGAGAGCACCCGCCCGTTGTAGTCGCCGCGCTGGCTCTGGATCGTGGCCGCGTAGCGGGCCAGCGGGGCAGCCTGGTCGGCCGGCACGTCGGAGAGCTTCTCCAGGTCGATGACCAGCCGCGGCGGCGCCTCGGTCGGCGGCGTCGCGGGGGTGTCCGGGATCAGCTCGCCGAGGGGCACGCCGTAGAAGGCGGCCAGCTCGGAGAGCCGCTGCACGGTGACCGCCCGGTCGCCGCGCTCGTACGAGCCGACGACGACGGCCTTCCACCGGCCCTGGGACTTCTCCTCGACGCCGTGGAGGGAGAGGCCCTGCTGGGTGCGGATCGCGCGCAGCCGCGCGCCGAGGGTCTTCGCGTAGTCGCTCATGCGTCTCTTCCTGCTCGTCGCAGCCCCGTGCGCGGGTGCACGTGGCTCACAACGCGGACGCCGGTCTCACCACTCGCTCGGTCCGGGGGTGTCACCCCGAGAGGGGTGAGCTGGTGACCGTGGCCCCGGACGTCGTCGCATTCGGCCGCGCAACCCGGAAGGCTCCCGGGTGACTACCCAACGTCACCGATGCTCTTCCCCGGGTCACGCAGTGTCAACCACCGAACGGACCACCACACGGCCGTATCGCGACCGAGCGGGCGGCGTACGACGTCGGCGAAGCCGCTTGACCGCCCTGCTACCGTGAGCCTCGTCCTGCACCACCGAGCTTCCCTTTAACGACCCGTCCTGAGAGGCGGGGAAGGGGGTGACGGTCAGTGGCTGCTGCCGCCGACCCGCAGCGCGACCCGTCGCGCTCCCGCGCCGACCGCCCCGTGACGGGCGACCCGAGCGCCGCCCGCCCGATCCTCGAGGCCGCGGACGTCTCCCGAGCGCTGACCCGCATCGCGCACGAGGTCATCGAGCGCAGCAAGGGCGCCGGCGACGTCGTCCTGATCGGCATCCCCACCCGCGGCATCGCGCTGGCGCACCGCATCGCGGCCCGCATGGGCGAGGTCGAGGGCAGGCCGGTTCCGGTCGGGTCGGTGGACCCCACGATGTATCGCGACGACCTCCGGCTGCGCGGCGTCCGCCCCCTCGAGGCGACCGAGCTCCCGCCCGGTGGCGTCGACGGCAAAGTCGTCGTCCTCGTCGACGACGTGCTGTTCTCCGGGCGCACCGTGCGCGCCGCGCTCGACGCGCTGACCGACCTCGGCCGGCCACGCGCGGTGCAGCTCGCCGTCCTGGTCGACCGCGGCCACCGGGAGCTGCCGATCCGTGCCGACTACGTCGGCAAGAACATCCCGACGTCCCTGCAGGAGACGGTGCACGTCCTGCTCGAGGAGTACGACGGACGCGACGCGGTCCTCCTCGGCCCGGCGGACGCGGCCGACCAGAGCGGTCGGAAGGAGCCCCAGGCATGACCCCGCCTCCCGCCGCGGCGCCACTTCCGCGTCACCTGCTCTCCGCGCACGACCTCGACCGCGACCAGGCGCTGCTCGTGCTCGACACGGCCGAGACGCTGGCCGAGATCGCCAAGCGCCCGATCAAGAAGCTCCCCACCCTGCGCGGTCGCACGGTGGTCAACCTCTTCTACGAGGACTCGACGCGGACGCGGACGTCGTTCGAGCTGGCCGCCAAGCGACTCTCCGCCGACGTGATCAACTTCTCGGCGAAGGGGTCGAGCGTGTCCAAGGGCGAGAGCCTCAAGGACACCGCCTGGACCCTCGAGGCGATGGGCGCGGACGCGGTAGTCATCCGGCACTCCGCGTCGGGCGCACCGCACCGGCTGGCCGGCTGGGTCAAGGGCTCGGTCATCAACGCCGGCGACGGCACGCATGAGCACCCCACGCAGGCGCTGCTCGACGCCTTCACGATGCGTCAGCGGCTCGGTCGGCTGGAGGGGCTGCGCGTCACCATCGTCGGCGACGTCATCCACTCCCGGGTCGCGCGGTCCAACGTGCACCTGCTGAGCACCCTCGGCGCCGAGACCACCCTCGTCGCGCCACCGACGCTGCTGCCGGTCGGCGTCGAGACCTGGCCGGTGACCGTCTCCTACGACCTCGACTCGGTGCTGCCGAAGAGCGACGTCGTGATGATGCTGCGGGTCCAGCGCGAGCGGATGGGGGCGGCGTACTTCCCCAGCAGCCGCGAGTACAGCCGCCGCTACGGCCTCGACCGCGACCGGATGGCGACGCTGCCGGACGAGGCGATCGTCATGCACCCCGGCCCGATGAACCGCGGCGTCGAGATCGCGGCCGAGGTCGCCGACTCGCCCCGCTCGACGATCGTCGACCAGGTCACCAACGGCGTCAGCGTCCGGATGGCGCTGCTCTACCTGATGCTCGGCGGACCCGACACCGACCCCGACGGAGCAGTCGAATGACCCGGCCGAGCTGTGTCCGCCCGAACTGTGTCCGCCCGAGCTGTGTCCGTCCGAACTGTGTCCGCCCGAACTGTGTCCGGCTGCTCGCACTCGAGTGCCGCCGTACCGGACACAGTTCGACGGCTACTACCGACCCCGACGGAGCGAGCGCATGACTACCCAGTGGCTGATCCGCGGCGTACGCCTCGTCGACCCCGACGGCCCGGAGACGCTCACCGACCTGCGCCTCGCCGACGGCGTGGTCGCGCAGGTCGGCGCCGGGCTCGACGAGACCGGCGCGACCGTGCTCGAGGCGAGCGGGCTGCTCGCGCTGCCGGGGCTCGTCGACCTGCACACGCACCTGCGCGAGCCGGGTCGTGAGGACGCCGAGACGGTCGAGTCGGGGACGCGCGCCGCGGCACTTGGCGGCTACACCGCGGTGCACGCGATGGCCAACACGGACCCGGTCGCCGACGTCGCGGGCGTCGTCGAGCAGGTGTGGCGGCTCGGTCGTGATGCCGGGCACTGCGACGTCGCGCCGGTCGGCGCAGTCACCGTCGGACTGCGGGGCGAGGCGCTGGCCGAGCTCGGCGCGATGGCCGACTCGGCGGCGGGGGTCCGGGTGTTCTCCGACGACGGCCACTGCGTGTCCGACGCCGGTCTCATGCGCCGGGCGCTGGAGTACGTCAAGGCGTTCGGCGGCGTCATCGCCCAGCACGCGCAGGAGCCGCGGCTGACCGAGGGCGCCCAGATGAACGAGGGCGTCGTCTCCTCGCACCTCGGACTCGCCGGTTGGCCGTGCGTCGCCGAGGAGGCGGTCATCGCCCGCGACGTTCTGCTCGCGCAGCACGTCGGCTCGCGGCTGCACGTCTGCCACGTGTCGACCCGCGGGTCGGTCGAGATCATCCGGCTGGCGAAGGCGGGGGGCATAGACGTGACCGCTGAGGTCACGCCGCACCACCTGATGCTGACCGAGGAGCTCGCGTCGTCGTACGACCCCGTCTACAAGGTCAACCCGCCGCTGCGCACCGCGGACGACGTCGCGGCGCTGCGCGCGGGGCTGGCCGACGGGACCATCGACGCGGTCGCCACCGACCACGCGCCGCACTCGCTCGAGGACAAGGAGACCGAGTGGGGGTGCGCGGCGTTCGGGATGCTCGGTCTCGAGACCGCGCTGTCCGTCGTCGTCGCGACGATGGTCGACACCGGCCTGATGACGTGGGCGCAGCTGGTGGACCGGATGTCCGTACGGCCGGCCCGGATCGGCGGGCTGGCCGACCACGGGCGCGCCCTCGCGGTCGGCGCACCGGCGAACCTGACCCTCGTCGACCCGGCCGCGCGCTGGACGGTCGATCCGAGCCAGCTCGCCTCGCGCAGCCGCAACACGCCGTTCGCCGGGCAGGTGCTCCCCGCCCGCGTCGTGGCGACGTTCCTGCGTGGCCGGCCGACGGTGCTCGACGGGAAGACCGCATGAGCCGGTTCCGTCGGGCCAAGGAGAACGCCACCGACCTCACCACCGACCTCGCGCCGGCGCTCTTCGGCACGCTGCGCGACTCCGACGAGGAAGCCGGGATGCGGCTGACCCGGCACGGCCTGCTGCTGCGGCGGCGCGGCCACGCGGACCGCGTCGTCCCGCACGACGAGCTCGGGACGCCGCGGGTCGAGCGCGTGACGCTGGTCGTGCCGCTCACCGACGGCTCGGCGGTCGAGCTCGACGGCGAGGACACCGCGGCGTACGCGCCATGGCTGGCCGCCCTCGGTGCCGATGGCCCGGCCGAGCCCGTCCCGGCCGCGGCCCCCGCTGTGGCCGCGTCGCTCGGGCCGCTGCTCCTCGGCCGCGCGACGCGCCCTGCGCTGCTCGTCCTCGAGGACGGCACGGCGTACGGCGGGACAGCGTTCGGCGCCGACGGCGAGTCGTTCGGCGAGGCGGTGTTCAACACCGGGATGACCGGCTACCAGGAGACGCTGACCGACCCGTCGTACCACCGGCAGGTCGTCGTCATGACCGCGCCGCACGTCGGCAACACCGGCACCAACGACGTCGACCCCGAGTCGGGCCGGGTCTGGGTCGCCGGCTTCGTCGTGCGCGACCCGTCGCCGGTCGCATCGAGCTGGCGCGCGCGGCGCAGCCTCGACCGCGAGCTGCAGGACGCCGGTGTCGTCGGCCTCGGCGGCGTCGACACTCGCGCCATCACCCGTCGGCTGCGCGACAGCGGGGCGATGCGCTGCGGCGTGAGCTCGGTCGAGAGCGACCCCCACGCGCTGCTCGCGCGGGTGCTGGCCAGCCCGGTCATGACTGGCGCTGACCTCGCCCGCGAGGTCAGCACGCCCGAGGCGTACGTCGTGCCGGCCGTGGGGGAGCGCCGCTTCCGCGTCGCCGCGCTCGACCTCGGGATGAAGCGGTCCACGCCCGCCTACCTCGCCGCTCACGGGTGCGAGGTGCACGTGCTGCCGGCGACGTCGACGGCGGACGACCTGCTCGCGGTCGACCCGGACGGCGTGTTCTTCTCCAACGGCCCCGGGGACCCGGCGGTCACGTCGTACGCCGTCGAGGCGATGAGCGGCGTGCTCGGGATACGGCCGGTCTTCGGCATCTGCCTCGGCAACCAGATCCTCGGCCGCGCGCTCGGCCTCGGCACGTTCAAGCTCCGGTTCGGCCACCGCGGCGTCAACCAGCCGGTGCAGGACCTGGTCACCGGGCGGGTCGCGATCACCAGCCACAACCACGGCTTCGCGGTCAGCGCGCCGGACGACGTCCGCGCGCCGATGGCGACGCCGTTCGGCGAGGTCGTCGTGAGCCACGTCGACCTCAACGACGGCGTCGTCGAGGGTCTGCGCTGTCTGGAGGTGCCGGCGTTCTCGGTGCAGTACCACCCCGAGGCCGCGCCCGGCCCGCACGACGCGGTCGGCCTGTTCGGCGAGTTCGCCGCGCTGATGTCCGGCTCGGTGGTGTCCCGATGAGCGAGTTGGACCGGGCCGCCGCCGCGGCGCAGGCGGCCGGCAAGAACATCGGCGGCGACGGCGTCCGCACCCTCGGCGTCGTCACGCGCGACAGCGGCGATGGCGGCCGCACCGAGGTCGACCCGAAGCTGGCCGAGCAGGCCAGGGCGCTGCTGCGCGACGAGGTCCACCGCATGGCCGCAGCGCGAGCGGAGTTCGCCGGCGAGCAGTCGCAGGGCGCGCCGGCCCGCACGTCCGGCCGGCTCGACGCCATGTCGGCCAGCCTCGAGGGGGCGAGTCGCTTCGCGCTGCGGCTCGGCCTGATCACCCCCGGCGAGGCGCGCGAGATCTGGACAGAGGCGCGCGCCGCCGGAGTCCGCGACGATGACCGCACCACCGCCGTACCCCCGGCGCGACCGACGGAAGGCAACCCATGACCGACCACCCCCCGCACCACGACGAGTCGCCGCACGGCGACGGCTCGACGCTCGAGGCGCAGCACGCGGCCGACCACGGCGCCGGCGGCCACGGCACCGACCCCAACGCGGGGGTCGTCCGAGCCACCCCACCCACCCCGGCGTGGGTGCTGACCGCGGCGCTGATCGGGCTCGTGACGATCATCGCGACGATCGTCCTCGCGGTCGCGCTCAACGACGCGATCCCGTCCGACGCTCCGAGGGAGCACACGGTCGAGGTCGGCGAGGACCACGGCGACGAGCCGGCCGAGGGCCACTAGTGCCCAAGCGCGGGGACCTCCAGCACATCCTGGTGATCGGCTCCGGGCCGATCGTCATCGGGCAGGCCTGCGAGTTCGACTACTCCGGCACCCAGGCCTGTCGCGTGCTGCGCGAGGAGGGCCTGCGGGTGTCGCTGGTCAACTCGAACCCGGCAACGATCATGACCGACCCGGAGTTCGCCGATGCGACCTACGTCGAGCCGATCACCATCGAGGTCCTCACGCAGGTCATCGAACGGGAGCGGCCGGACGCCCTGCTGGCGACCCTCGGCGGGCAGACCGCGCTGAACGCCGCGGTCGCGCTCTCCGACAGCGGGGTGCTCGACCGGTACGGCGTCGAGCTGATCGGCGCCAACATCGACGCGATCCGCGCCGGAGAGGACCGCCAGCGGTTCAAGGACCTCGTCCGCTCGGTCGGCTGCGACGTGCCCCGCAGCGCGGTCTGCGGCTCGATCGAGGAGTGCCTCACCGCGGTGGCCGACCTCGGCTACCCGGTGGTCGTGCGGCCCTCGTTCACCATGGGCGGCGCGGGCGGCGGCATCGCCTACGACGAGGCGGACCTGGTGCGCATCGCCGGCCAGGGCCTCCAGCTCAGCCCGAGCTCCGAGGTCCTCGTCGAGGAGAGCGTGCTCGGGTGGAAGGAGTACGAGCTCGAGCTGATGCGCGACACCGCCGACAACGTCGTCATCGTCTGCTCTATCGAGAACGTCGACCCGATGGGAGTGCACACTGGCGACTCGGTCACGGTCGCGCCGGCGATGACGCTCACCGATCGCGAGTACCAGCGGATGCGCGACATCGCGATCGCCGTCATCCGCGCGGTCGGCGTCGACACCGGCGGCTCCAACATCCAGTTCGGCGTGCATCCTCAGACCGGGCGCATTGTGGTCATCGAGATGAACCCGCGGGTCTCGCGGTCCTCCGCGCTGGCCAGCAAGGCGACCGGGTTCCCGATCGCGAAGATCGCGGCGAAACTGGCCATCGGCTACACCCTCGACGAGATCACCAACGACATCACCCGCGAGACCCCGGCCAGCTTCGAGCCGAGCCTCGACTACGTCGTCGTGAAGATCCCGCGGTTCGCCTTCGAGAAGTTCCCCGACGCCGACACGACGCTGACGACGACGATGAAGTCGGTCGGCGAGGCCATGTCGATCGGCCGCAACTTCGCCGAGGCGCTGCAGAAGGCGATGCGCTCGCTGGAGCAGTCACCGGCCGGCTTCTGGACCGTGCCGGACGCGGAGCTCGAGGGCGGCGCCGACGCGACGGTGGACGACGTCCTCGCCCTGCTCGGCCGGCCGCACGACGGCCGGCTCTACACCGTGGAGCGCGCGCTGCGACTGGGCGCGACCGTGGAGCAGGTCAGCGCGGCCAGCGGGATGGACCCGTGGTTCGTCAGCCAGGTCGAGGAGCTGAGCCGGCTCGCCGGGCAGGTGCGCGGTGCGACGCTGGACCGCGTCGACGCGGCGGCGATGCGCACGCTCAAGCGGGAGGGATTCTCCGACCGGCAGGTCGCCGCACTGGTCGGCGCCAGCGAGCTCGAGGTCCGTACGCACCGCTACGCGCTCGGGGTGCGACCGGTGTTCAAGACCGTAGACACCTGCGCCGCAGAGTTCGAGGCGGAGACGCCGTACCACTACTCGTCCTACGACGAGGAGACCGAGGTGCGGCCGTCCGCGAAGCCGAAGGTGCTGATCCTCGGCTCCGGCCCCAACCGGATCGGCCAGGGCATCGAGTTCGACTACGCCTGTGTGCACGCCTCCTTCGCACTCTCCGACGCCGGGTTCGAGACCGTCATGGTCAACTGCAACCCGGAGACCGTCTCCACCGACTACGACACGTCCGACCGGCTGTACTTCGAGCCGCTGACAACCGAGGACGTGCTCGAGGTGGTCGCCGCCGAGCAGGCCAGCGGTCGCGCGGCGGGCCGCGCCGACGGCGGCGTGGTCGGCGTCATCGTCCAGCTCGGCGGGCAGACCCCCCTGCGGCTCGCGCAGGCCCTCAAGGACGCCGGCGTGCCGATCGTCGGCACGTCGCCCGAGGCGATCCACCTGGCGGAGGAGCGCGGCGCGTTCGGCGCGGTGCTGGCCGCGGCCGGCCTGCCCGCGCCGCGGCACGGCGTCGCGACGTCGTACGACGAGGCCCGGGCGATCGCCGAGGCCGTCGGCTACCCGGTGCTGGTCCGGCCGAGCTACGTGCTCGGCGGTCGTGGCATGGAGATCGTCTACGACGACGACATGCTCGTCGGCTACATCGAGCGGGCCACCGCGGTGTCGCCGGAGCACCCGGTGCTCGTCGACCGGTTCCTCGAGGACGCGGTCGAGATCGACGTGGACGCGATCTTCGACGGCACCGAGCTCTACCTCGGCGGGGTGATGGAGCACATCGAGGAGGCCGGCATCCACTCCGGCGACTCCGCCTGCGCGCTGCCGCCGATCACGCTCGGCCGCAAGGAGATGGCGCGGATCCGGTCGCACACCGAGGCGATCGCCCGCGGCATCGGCGTCGTCGGCCTGCTCAACGTGCAGTACGCCGTCAAGGACGACGTGCTCTACGTCCTCGAGGCCAACCCGCGCGCGTCGCGGACCGTGCCGTTCAGCTCCAAGGCGACGGCGGTGCCGCTCGCGAAGGCCGCGGCGCGGGTGATGCTCGGCGCGAGCATCGCCGAGCTGCGCGCCGAGGGCCTGCTGCCGCCGCGCGAGGCCGGCGACGGGGCGGACCTGCCGCCGGACGGGCACATCGCGGTCAAGGAGGCGGTGCTGCCGTTCGCGCGCTTCCCGGGCACCGACACAACGCTCGGCCCGGAGATGCGCTCCACCGGCGAGGTCATGGGGATCTCCCTGCAGTTCGGCGAGGCGTTCGCCAAGAGCCAGGCGGCCGCGTACGGCTCGCTGCCGGTCAAGGGCTGCGTCTTCGTCTCGATCGCCGATCGCGACAAGCGGGCGATGATCTTCCCCATCAAGCGCCTCGCCGACCTCGGCTTCGAGGTCCTGGCCACCGAGGGCACGGCCGACGTGCTGCGCCGCAACGGAGTGGTCTGCACGACGGTCGGCAAGTTCTCCGAGGGCGGGGAGTCGGTCGTCGACCGGATCCTCTCCGGCGACGTCGACCTGATCTTCAACACGCCCTTCGGCGTCGGCACCCGCCGCGACGGCTACGAGATCCGCACCGCAGCGGTCTCCCGCGGCGTGCCGTGCATCACGACGATCCAGGGTGCGTCCGCCTGCGTGCAGGGGATCGAGGCCATGGTCCGCGGGGACATCGGCGTACGCCCGCTGCAGGACTACCACGGCGTGCTGCACGACGCGCGGCGGCGACAGGTCGGGGAGGCGCGGTAGTGCCACCGGTACAGGTCGTCGGTGAGGTCCTCGGTGTGAAGCGCCGCGGCGCCTACTACTCCTTGACCGTCGTGGCACCGGGCATCGCCGAGCAGGCGCGGCCCGGGCAGTTCGTCGCCATCGGGGTCGGCGGGCCGCACACGTCCATGCTGCTGCGGCGCGCGTTCTCCATCTACGCGGTCAGCGAGAAGGGCGTCTTCGGCGGGACGGTGGAGTTCGTCTTCGCTGTCGCCGGGCGCGGCACGGAGTGGCTGTCGAAGCTGCGGCCGCACGACCCGCTCGAGGTCGTCGGTCCGCTCGGCCGGCCGTTCAAGCTGCCGAAGGACAAGGTGGTCGCGACCCTGGTCGGCGGGGGCTATGGCACTTCACCGCTGTTCTCCCTTGCCGAGACGCTGCGGGCGAAGGGCTCCCGCGTCGACTTCGTCGTCGGGGCCGCGACCGCGGAGCGACTGTTCGGCGCACTCGACGCCAAGCGCATCTCGACGTCGGTCGTGTTCACGACGGACGACGGGTCGCAGGGCGAGAAGGGCTGGGTGTCCGACGTGCTGCCCGGCGTCATCGAGCGCACGGGCAGCGAGGTCGTCTACGCGTGCGGCCCGATGGGGATGCTCCGCTCGGTCGCGGCGATCGCCGACGCGTACGGCCTGCCGTGCCAGGTCGCGGTCGAGGAGGAGATGGCCTGCGGCATCGGGGTCTGCATGACCTGCGTGCTGCCGGTGCGCGACGAGTCCGGCCAGACCCGGATGGTGCGCTCCTGCGTCGAGGGCCCGGTGTTCATGGGCGACCGGATCCGGTGGGACGCCCTCGGCACTGTTCCCGCCGACTGCCTGGGGGCGCCGAGATGACCAACACCAACGCCAATACCGACACTGACGTCCGCGTCGTGCGCCGCACGGGCGAGCCGTTCACGTCGGTGGACATGGGCACTCGCCTTGCCGGGACGTGGTTCCCGAACCCGGTCTTCACCGCGTCCGGCTGCGCGGCCTCCGGTCGCGAGCTCAGCCAGTTCATCGATGTCACCGAGCTCGGCGGCGTCGTCACCAAGTCGGTCATGCTGGAGGCGCGCTCGGGCCGGCCCACGCCGCGGATGGCGGAGACGCCGAGCGGGATGCTCAACTCGATCGGGCTGCAGGGCTCGGGCATCGAGCACTTCATCGACAACGACCTGGCCTGGCTGGCCGAGTGCGGCGCCCGCGGCGTCGTATCCATCGCCGGCTCGTCCGTCGACGCCTACGCCAAGCTCGCGGCGAAGCTGCGCAACAAACCTGGGCTGACGATGCTCGAGGTCAACATCAGCTGCCCCAACGTCGAGGACCGGGGCACCGTCTTCGCCTGCGACCCGCGGGCGGCCGGCGACGTCATCTCCGCGGTACGCCGCAACGCCGCCGTACCGGTGTTCGCGAAGCTCTCGCCCGACGTCACCGACATCGTGTCGATCGCGCGTGCCTGCGTGGACTCCGGTGCGCACGGTCTGACGCTGGTCAACACGCTGCTCGGCATCGTCATCGACACCGACACGATGCGACCCGCGCTCGCCGGAACGACCGGCGGGCTGTCCGGGCCGGCCATCCGTCCGGTCGCGCTGCGCTGCGTGTGGCAGGTGCACCAGGCGATGCCGTCGGTGCCGATCATCGGCGTCGGCGGCATCCGCAGCGGCCTCGACTCCCTGCAGTTCGTGCTGGCCGGCGCCTCCGCGGTGCAGGTCGGGACCGCGGTGTTCGGCGACCCCGGCGCGCCGATGCGCGTGCTAGCCGAGCTGCGCACCGCACTCGCCGAGCGCGGCATCGAGCGGTTCGAGGACGCGGTCGGCCTGGCCCACCGGACGCCGGAGGCGGCGCCGGTGAACGACCACCACGAGCCGCATCCAGATGTCGAGGGGGACGACTGACATGACCGGGCAACATCGGTGACCGCACCCATCGCGGTGGCCCTCGACGCGCGGGACATCGACACCGCCGCGCGCTGGGCCAATGCCGTCCATCCGCACGTCTCGGTGGTGAAGGTCGGCCTCGAGCTGTTCTGCGCCCACGGGCCGGAGGTGGTTCGCGTCGTGCGCGGGGGGACCGACATCGGGCTGTTCCTCGACCTCAAGCTGCACGACATCCCGGCCACGGTCGCCGGGGCGGCGAAGTCCGTCGCCCGGCTGTCGCCGGACTACCTCACCGTTCACGCCAGCGGCGGGCGCGACATGGTGCGGGCCGCGGTCGAGGCCGCGCCCGACGTGAGGATCGCCGGCGTCACCGTGCTCACCTCCATGGGCGAGGCGACACTGCGCGAGATCGGCCTCGACGGTCCCGCCGCGGACGCCGTGCGCCGGCTCGCGCTGCTCGCCGTCGAGGCGGGCGCTCGAGCGCTCGTCTGCAGTCCGCAGGAGGTCGCCGCGGTACGCGCCGAGGTCGGCCCGGACGTCACGCTCATCACTCCAGGGGTGCGCCCGATCGGCGCCAGCGCCGATGACCAGGCCCGCGTCGCCACGCCGCGGGAGGCGATCGCGGCCGGCGCCGATCTCGTCGTGATCGGCCGGCCGATCACCGGCGCGAGCGACCCCGGCGCGGCCGCGGCGGCGATCGCCGCCGAGCTCGCGCGCTCCTGATCGCCGCCGCGCCGCTGCGGTGCGGGTCGACCGCATTGCCCCGCGGCATCGGATGTCGCTAGCGTGCCCACCGGGCGGTCCGGCCCGGCGGCGCAACGGCCGTACCGGGCCTGCGCATCGACGGCAGAGGGGAAGGCAGCGTGGCTCTTCCGCCACTGACCGCGGAGCAGCGGCGTGCGGCCCTGGAGAAGGCCGCGTCGGCGCGCCGGGCCCGCGCCGAACTCAAGGACCGGCTCAAGCACGCCGGGCTCACGCTCACCGAGCTGCTGGACAGCGTCGAGACGGACGAGGTCGTCGGCAAGATGAAGGTCTCCGCGCTGCTGGAGGCGATGCCGGGCGTCGGCAAGGTCCGCGCGCAGCGGATCATGGACAAGCTCGAGATCTCGCCGAGCCGCCGGGTCCGCGGGCTCGGTGCGAAGCAGCGCACCGCCCTCGAGCGCGAGTTCGCCACAGACGAGGCCCGCGGCTGAGCGAGGGCCGGCCGGCGCGGCTCACGGTCCTCTCCGGCCCGTCGGGCGTCGGCAAGGGGACCGTCGTCGCGGCGGTGCGCCGCGACTTCCCGCAGGTCTGGGTCTCCGTGTCGGTCACGACCCGCCGGCCGCGGCCGGGGGAGACCGAGGGTGTCGAGTACCACTTCGTCAACGACACGGAGTTCGCCCGCATGGTAGCCACCGGCGAGCTCCTCGAGCACGACGCGCACTTCGGGGCGTCGTACGGCACGCCGCGCCGGCCGGTGCAGGAGCGGGTCGGCCGAGGGGAGTCGGTGCTGCTCGAGATCGACATCGAGGGGGCCCGCCAGGTGCGCGCCGCCGACCCGGACGCGCTGCTGCTGTTCCTCGCGCCGCCGTCGTTCGAGGAGCTGGCCCGGCGGCTGTCCGGGCGGGCCACCGAGGACCCCGACCGGGTGCGCGCGCGGCTGGACCGGGCTCGCGCGGAGCTGGCCGCCGAGGACGAGTTCGACGCGGTGGTCGTCAACGACGACGTCGAGTCCGCGGCGGCCCGGGTGGTATCCTTGATGATCGACCCGCCGATCGCGCCGCACTAGACGCGTGCTCGTCGCGCACCCGCTCCCGCTCGATCGACCAGATTGGACCGCCTGTGTCCGGCGCCGCCACCCCGTCCGAGGGTATGGGCATCACCAATCCGCCCATCGACGAGCTGCTCGCCGCCACCGACTCCAAGTACAGCCTGGTGATCTACGCGGCCAAGCGGGCCCGGCAGATCAACGCCTACTACAGCCAGCTCGGCGAGGGCCTGCTCGAGTACGTCGGCCCGCTGGTGCCGGCCGCGCCGCAGGAGAAGGCGCTGTCCATCGCGCTGCGCGAGATCAACGCCGGGCTGCTCACCCACGAGCAGGTCGAGGCCTGACCCTGCCGGGTCCCCTCGCCGTACCGCTGTCTCCCAGGCTCCTCGCTCGCCCGCTCGCCCGCCCGCCCGTGCGCCCGGGTTCTGCCCGCGCTCCCGCTTCCCAGTGTTGATCATGGAGAAGTCCGGTGCTGGGATGCCTCCAGACACCGGACTTCTCCATGATCACCGGACGGGGGCTCCGTGCGGCACACTGGACACGTGATCTCCACCGGCTCTCCCGGCTCTCCCGGCCCGCGCGTCGTCCTCGGCGTGTCCGGCGGCATCGCGGCGTACAAGGCGGTCGAGCTGCTGCGGCTGCTCACCGAGTCCGGCTGCCGGGTCCGCGTCGTCCCGACCGACGGCGCGCTGCACTTCGTCGGCGCCGCCACCTTTGCCGCCCTGTCCGGCCAGCCGGTCACGACGACCGTGTGGGACGACGTCGAGCAGGTGCCGCACGTGCGGATCGGCCAGGAGGCCGACCTGGTCCTCGTCGTCCCCGCCACCGCCGACCTGATGGCCCGCGCAGCCACCGGCCGCGCCGACGACCTGCTCACCGCGACGCTGCTGACCGCCCGGTGTCCGGTCGTCATGGCGCCGGCGATGCACACCGAGATGTGGGAGCACGCGGCGACGCAGGCCAACGTCGCGCAGCTGCGCTCGCGTGGCGTACTGGTCGTCGACCCCGCCGAGGGCCGGCTCACCGGAGCGGACACCGGCAAGGGCCGCCTGCCCGAGCCGGCCGCGCTGGCCGACCTCGCCTGGGCCCTGCTCGCCCGCAGCGCCTCCGCCGACGGCCGGCCCCTCCTCGACCTGACCGGCGTCCGCGTCGTCGTGTCTGCCGGCGGCACGCGCGAGCACCTCGACCCGGTGCGCTTCCTCGGCAACCGGTCTTCCGGCCGCCAGGGGTACGCCGTCGCGCGCGCCGCGGTCGCGCGCGGCGGCGAGGTCACCGTCGTCGCCGCCAACGTCGCCCTCCACGACCCGGCCGGCGCCAAGGTGGTCCACGTCACGAGCGCCGCCGACCTGCGGGCCGCGATGGTCGAGGCGGCCGCCGCGGCCGACGTCGTCGTCATGGCGGCCGCGGTCGCCGACTTCCGGCCGGCCGCCGGCGCGGCGCCGTCGAAGACGAAGAAGACCGGGCAGCCACCCGCGCCGGTCGAGCTCGCGGTCAACCCCGACATCCTCGCCGAGCTGGCGGCGACGCGCCCGCCAGGCCAGGTCGTCGTCGGCTTCGCCGCGGAGACCGACGACGTGCTGGCCAACGCCACGGACAAGCTGCGCCGAAAGGGCGCCGACCTCCTCGTCGTCAACGAGGTCGGCGACGGGCTGGCCTTCGAGACCGAGGACAACGAGGTCGTGATCCTCGGCGCCGACGGCTCGCAGGTGCATGTCCCGCGCGGTCCCAAGATCGCCGTCGCGCACGCCATCCTGGACGCGGTCGCCGTACGCCGCTAGTCCGACCCGGCGGCTACACTCGCGGGACAATCTCAGCCGTCCCGCCTCTCGCGTCTGGAGCCCGTGTGTCGAGTCGCCTGTTCACCTCGGAGTCGGTCACCGAGGGCCACCCGGACAAGATCGCAGACCAGATCTCCGACGCGATCCTCGACGCGCTGCTTCGCGAGGACCCCAAGAGCCGGGTCGCCGTCGAGACGCTCATCACGACCGGCCAGGTGCACATCGCCGGCGAGGTCACGACGTCGGGCTACGCCGACATCCCGGCCATCGTCCGCGAGGTCATCCTCGGCATCGGCTACGACTCGTCGAAGAAGGGGTTCGACGGCGCGTCATGCGGCGTCAGCGTCTCGATCGGCTCGCAGTCACCGGACATCGCCCAGGGCGTCGACGACGCGATCGAGTCCCGCACCGGGGACTCGGTTGAGGACGCACTGGACCGCCAGGGCGCCGGCGACCAGGGGATGATGTTCGGCTACGCGTGCGACGAGACCGACGAGCTGATGCCGCTGCCGATCGCGCTGGCCCACCGGCTGGCCCGCCGGCTCACCGATGTCCGCAAGGCCGGCGTCGTGCCCTACCTCCGCCCCGACGGCAAGACCCAGGTGACCATCGAGTACGTCGACGGTCGGCCGGTCAAGCTGCACACGGTGGTCGTGTCGTCGCAGCACGCCTCCGACATCGACCTCGAGACGTTGCTCAAGCCGGACATCGCCGAGCACGTCGTCGAGCCGGAGCTGGCCAGGCTCAACATCGACACCGAGGGCTACCGCCTGCTGGTCAACCCGACCGGCCGCTTCGAGATCGGCGGCCCGATGGGCGACGCCGGCCTGACCGGCCGCAAGATCATCGTCGACACCTATGGCGGGATGGCCCGCCACGGCGGCGGCGCGTTCTCCGGCAAGGACCCGTCGAAGGTCGACCGCTCGGCGGCGTACGCGATGCGCTGGGTGGCCAAGAACGTCGTCGCCGCCGGCCTGGCCACGCGCTGCGAGGTGCAGGTCGCCTACGCGATCGGCAAGGCGCACCCGGTCGGCCTGTTCGTCGAGACCTTCGGCACCGAGACGGTCGACTTCGAGATCCTCCAGGCGGCGGTGAAGTCGACCTTCGACCTGCGGCCGGCGGCGATCATCCGCGACCTCGACCTGCTGCGGCCGATCTACGCCAAGACGGCCGCCTACGGCCACTTCGGCCGGGACGAGAAGGACTTCCCGTGGGAGTCGACCGAGCGCGCGGACGCGCTGCGCGCGGCGGTCGGCCGGTAGCTTCCGTCGACGACGTAGCCGGAGGGCCGCCGCCGGCTCTGCCGGCACTGCCGGTGGCCCGCGTCGCGGTCGACTCGCCGCTCGCCCACCTCGACCGGCCGTTCGACTACCTCGTGCCACCGGCCCTCGACGAACTCGCCGTCGTTGGATCGCGGGTCCGGGTCCGCTTCGCCGGGCGGCTGCTCGACGGGTGGGTGCTCGACCGGGTCGCCGGGTCCGACCACGTCGGCACGCTGGCGCCGATCGCGAAGTCGACCTCCGCCGAGCCGGTGCTCACCGCGGAGGTCGCCGAGCTGGCGCGGGCGGTCGCCGACCGCTGGGCCGGGACCTTCTCCGACGTCGTGCGGCTCGCGGTGCCGCCGCGGCACGCGCGGGCCGAGGCCGACCCGGTCGACGAGCCGGCGCCGGCGCCGGAGCGGCCCGCCTACGGCGGATGGGGCCGGTACGCCGGGGGAGCGGCACTGGTCGACGCGCTCGCCGACGGCGCCGCGCCGCGGGCGGTGTGGCGGGCCCTGCCCGGCGCGGGGTGGCCGGCCGAGATCGCCGTCGCCGCGCGGGCCACCTTGCACTCCGGCCGCGGCGTGGTCGTCGTCGTACCCGACGCCCGCGACCTCGCCCGGGTCGATGCGGCGCTGGCCGCCGAGCTCGGTGCCGGGCGCCACGTCGCGCTGTCCGCGGACCTCGGCCCGGCCGCGCGCTACCGGCGGTGGCTCGCGGTACGCCGCGGCGCCATCCGCTGCGTGGCCGGGACCCGATCGGCGGCCTGGGCACCGGTCGCGGACCTCGGCCTCGTCGTGTGCTGGGACGACGGCGACGACCTGCACAAGGAGCCGCGGGCGCCGTACCCGCACATCCGCGACGTCCTCGTCCTGCGCGCGCACCGGGCCGGCTGCGCCGCGATCGTGGGCGGGCACAGCCCGTCGGTCGAGGCCGAGCTGCTGGTCGCGCGGCGCTGGGCGCAGGCGGTGGCGCCGGACCGGGCGACGCTGCGCGCCGCGCTGCCGCGGATCGAGGTGGCCGGCGACGACTGGCAGCAGGTCCGCGACGCCGGCGCGCGCTCGGCCCGGCTGCCGACCCTCGCCTGGGAGGTCGCGCGCGCCGCCCTGGCCGTTGCCGCGCCGGTGCTGATCCAGGTCCCGCGCACCGGCTACCAGCCGGCGCTCGCCTGCCGGCACTGCCGTACGGCGGCGCGTTGCACGGCCTGCAGCGGACCGCTCGGCCGGCGCTCGGCGGCGCCCGGACCGCTGGCCTGCCGGTGGTGCGGACGGCCGGCGGCGGACTGGTCGTGCCCGGTCTGCGAGTGCCGCGAGCTGCGGGCGATCGTCGTCGGCACCCGGCGCACGTCCGAGGAGCTCGGCCGCGCGTTCGCCGGCACCACGGTGCGCACCAGCGACCGCGACGGCGTGATCGCCACCGTCGACGCGGCGCCGGCCCTCGTCGTCGCGACGCCGGGCGCGGAGCCGGTCGCGGTCGGCGGGTACGGCGCGGTGCTGCTGCTCGACGGCGGCGCGATGCTCGCCCGCGCCGACCTGCGCACTGCCGAGGAGGCGCTGCGCCGGTGGGTGGCTGCCGCCGCGCTCGCCCGCCCGGTCGGCGACGGCGGACGCGTGGTGCTCATGGCCGACCCGTCACTCGCGCCGGTGCAGGCGTTCGTCCGCTGGGACCCGGCCGGCTTCGCCCGGCGCGAGTACGCCGAGCGCGCCGAGCTCGGACTCCCGCCCGCGGTGCGGATGGCTGCGCTCGACGGCGCGCCGGGCGACATGGCCGCGCTGCTCGACGCCGCGGCGCCGCTGCCCCCGGCCGCGGAGGTGCTCGGACCGGTGCCGCACGGCGACGGCGAGCGGACGCTCGTCCGGGTGCCGCGCGCGGTTGGGCAGCAGTTGGCCGAGCGGCTGCACGCCGGCATGGGCGTGCTGTCCGCGCGCAAGGCGACCGGCCCGGTCCGTGTCGAGCTCGACCCGCTCTCGCCGGCGTAGCCGGCGGTCCGTCAGGACCCGCGGCAGCAAGATCAGCACCGATCGATCAGCACCTAACGAGTGCGTCTTGGCGCCTGTGGGTGTTCGCGCCAGGGCCTCGGCCACGGCAGCAGTCAACACCGCCGTACCGGGCCTGCCTCGTACACTGGGCCTCCCGTCCGCACCGCGACCGCCGGAGCAACTGTGTCCGTCCAGCCGATCCGCCTCCTCGGCGACCCGGTGCTGCGCGCGAAGTGCGAGCCCGTGACGACGTTCGACAAGGAGCTGCGCACGCTCGTCGCGGACCTGCGCGAGACCATGCTCGACGCACCCGGTGCCGGGCTCGCCGCCCCGCAGATCGGTGTTCTGCTGCGCGTCTTCACCTACGACGTCGACGACACCGAGGGGCACCTGATCAACCCGGAGATCGTCGAGCTCAGCGACGAGACGGACGACGATGACGAGGGTTGCCTGTCCCTGCCCGGGCTGACCTTCCCGACGCGGCGCGCGATGCGCGCGGTCGCCCGCGGCTTCAACATGTACGGCGACCCGGTGACCATCGACGGCAGTGAGCTCCTCGCCCGCTGCCTCCAGCACGAGACCGACCACCTCGACGGGGTTCTGTTCATCGACCGGCTCGACTCGCAGACGCGCAAGGCGGCGATGAAGGCGATCCGCGAGACCGAGTGGGGCGCGGACGACGCGCCGACGGTGAAGGTGTCGCCGCACGCGATGTACGGCCAGGCCCGCTGACCGGCGCCGGGTCCTGATGCGCCTCGTCTTCGCGGGGACGCCCACCGTCGCGCTGCCCTCGCTCGACCTCCTCGTCTCCTCCACCCACGACGTCGTCGCGGTCCTCACCCGACCCGACGCCCCGGCCGGCCGCGGCCGGCGCAGCCGCGCCAACCCGGTCGCCGAGCGGGCCCGGGAGCTCGGCATCGAGGTGCTGGCGCCGGCCGGCGCGCGCGACCCGCAGCTGCGCGCGGACCTCGAGCGGATTGCACCGGTCTGCGTCCCCGTCGTGGCGTACGGCGCGCTCGTCCCCCCGGACCTGCTCGACCTGCCGCGGCACGGCTGGGTCAACCTGCACTTCTCCCTGCTGCCGGCGTGGCGCGGCGCGGCCCCCGTCCAGCACGCGGTCCTGCACGGCGACGAGATCACCGGCGCGTCCACCTTCCGGCTCGAGGCGGGCCTCGACACCGGTCCGGTGTACGGCGTCGCGACCGAGCGGATCCGGCCGCACGACACCAGCGGCGCGCTGCTCGAGCGGCTCGCCGAGTCCGGGGCGGCGCTGCTGCTGGCGACGCTCGACGGCATCGAGTCGGGGGAGTGCCGACCGGTGCCGCAGCCGACCGTTGGGGTCTCGCTCGCGCCGAAGCTGCGCGTCGACGACGTACGCGTCGACTGGACGGCGCCGGCGATCCGCGTCGACCGCCTGGTCCGGGCGGCGGCGCCGGCGCCGGGTGCCTGGACGACCTTCCGGGAGCGCCGGCTCAAGGTCGGCCCCGTCCTGCCTGGGGCCGTGCAGTCGGAAACCGTGCGGCTCGACCCGGGTGTGGTCGAGGTCGCGGGTGCGGTCGTCCTCGTCGGCACCGGCGACGTCGCGGTGCGGCTCACCGGCGTGCAGCCTGAGGGCAAGGGCCCGATGGACGCTGCGGCCTGGGCCCGTGGTGCGCGGCTCGACCCCGGCGAGCGGCTCGGCTGATGCCGCCGCCGCCCCGCCCTCCGCGCGGCCCGGCCCGGCCGGACCCGGCGCGGCTGCTCGCCTGGCGGGTCCTGCGCGCGGTCGACGAGGCCGACGCCTACGCCAACCTCGTCCTGCCGGACCTGCTCCGCGAGTCCGGCCTGGATGAGCGGGACAGCGCGCTGGTCTCCGAGCTCGCCTACGGCACCCTGCGCGCCACCGGGACGCTCGACCACGTCATCGGGCTCTGCTCCACACGCCCGGTCGCGCAGATCGACCCGCCGCTGCGCGACGCCATTCGGCTCGGCGCCTACCAGCTGCTGCGCACCCGCATCCCGGCGCATGCGGCGGTGGCCGCGACCGTCGAGCTGGCCCGCCGGGTGTCCGGCGAGGGCCCCGGCTCGTTCGCGAACGCGGTGCTGCGCAAGATCGCCGCCCGCGACGGCGATCTCGGGGCGCCGTCCGAGGTCGACGACCCGGTCGGGCACCTGTCGATCACCACGGCGCACCCCCGGTGGGTCGTCGACGCCTTCGTCGAGGCCCTCGCCGGTGACGTCGCCGAGGCCGCGGCTGCGCTCGCGGCCGACGACGCCCGACCGGAGGTGCACCTCGTCGCGCGGCCGGGGCGGATCACCCGTGACGCGCTGCTGCGCTCGGTCGAGGTCGCCGGGCTGCGCGCCGAGGTCGGGCCGTGGTCGCCGTACGCCGTGCGTCTCGGGGGTGGCGATCCGGGCGCGCTCGCAGCGGTCCGCGACGGGCGGGCCGCGGTCCAGGACGAGGGCAGCCAGCTGGCCGCACTCGTCGTCGGGAGCCTGCTGCCGCGCGACGCCGGCGCGACCGTGCTCGACGTCTGCGCCGGTCCCGGAGGCAAGGCCGCGCTCGTCGCCGCTGTGCTCGCCGGGCGCGACACGGGCGACCGGCTGGTCGCGACAGAGCTGCACCCGCACCGTGCCCGGCTGACCGCCCGTGCCGTCGCCGCCGGCGCGGGCGTCGGTGCCTCCGGCGTTGCGGGCACGTCGTGGGTCGTCGCGGCGGGCGACGCCCTCCAGTCGCCCTGGCGGACCGGCACCGCCGACGTCGTGCTGCTCGACGCGCCGTGCACCGGCCTCGGCGCGCTGCGCCGCCGTCCCGAGGCGCGCTGGCGGCGGCGCCCCGAGGATGTCGGGCGCCTCGTCACCCTGCAGCGCTCGCTGGCCGAGGCGGCGCTGGCGGCGCTGCGCCCCGGCGGTCACCTCGTCTACGTCGTCTGCTCGCCGCATGTCGCGGAGGGCCGCGAGCAGATCGCGCACCTGCTTGAGCGCGACGACGTCGAGGCGGTGGACGTTCGCGCGCACCTTCCCGCGATGCCGGCGCTGGGGCACGGTCCGTGGGTCCAGCTGTGGCCGCACCGGCACGAAACCGACGCGATGTTCTTCGCTGTGCTGCGTCGCGTTGCTAGGCTCGCGGCGACGTCTACCTGACCGGGAGAGCGGTGACCGTACAGCTCGCGCCGAGCATCCTGTCCGCCGACTTCTCCCGGCTCGCCGAGGAGGTCGCGCGGGTCTCGACGGTGGCCGACCTCGTCCACGTCGATGTCATGGACAACCACTTCGTGCCCAACCTGACGCTCGGCCCCGTCGTCGTGGAGAGCCTCCGCCGCGCGACCCACCTTCCCCTCGACCTGCACCTCATGATCGAGGACCCCGACCGCTGGGCCCCGGGCTACGTCGCGCTCGGCGCCTCGCTGGTCACCTTCCACGTCGAGGCGGCGCGGGACCCGGTGCAGACGGCGCGCGCGATCCGCAGCGAGGGCGGGCGGGCCGGCCTCGCGCTCAAGCCGGGGACACCGCTGGCGCCGTACGCCGACATCCTGCGCGAGTTCGACATGGTGCTGGTCATGACCGTCGAGCCCGGGTTCGGCGGGCAGAGCTTCATCGCCGAGATGCTGCCCAAGATCGCGGAGGCGCGGGCGGCGATCGCCGCGCTGGACCTCGACATCTGGCTCGAGGTGGACGGCGGCATCAACGAAGAGACCGCGGTGCGCTGCGCGGAGGCCGGCGCCGACGTGCTGGTCGCGGGCTCCGCGGTGTTCGACGCGGCCGACCCCGAGGCCGCCGGCCGGGCGATCAAGGCGGCCGCGGAGCTGGCGCTCTCGGCGCGCGCAGGGTCGGGCGCGTGAGCTCCGTCCTCGTCGTGGACGACGATGCCGACATCGCCCGCTTCATAGAGATCAACCTGCGGCTCGAGGGCTTCGAGGTGATCGTCGCCAACGACGGCGAGCTCGCCGAGCAGCTGGCCTACAAGCACCTGCCTGACCTCGTGCTGCTGGACCTGATGATGCCCAAGGTCGACGGCGTCGAGCTGTGCCGGCGGCTGCGGGCCAACCCGTCGACGGCCAACCTGCCGGTCATCATGCTGACCGCGAAGAGCCTGTCCGCGGACAAGGTCGTCGGCCTCACCGCCGGCGCGGACGACTACATCATCAAGCCGTTCGACACCCTCGAGCTGGTCGCCCGGGTGCGCTCCACCCTGCGTCGTACCGCTGAGATGCGGGCCACCTCCCCGCTCACCGGACTGCCCGGCAACCAACGGATCGAGGAGGAGATCGCCGAGCGCGTCGCCAAGAGCGCGCCGTTCGCGGTCTGCTACTTCGACCTCGACAACTTCAAGGCGTTCAACGACCGGTACGGCTTCCTCCGCGGCGACGACGTCATCGCACTTCTTGCGACAGCGCTGCGCCGGGCGGCGGGCGAGGCCGGTGAGCCGCCGCCGTTCCTCGGCCACATCGGCGGCGACGACTTCGTCTCGATCTCCACCCGCGAGCAGGCCGAGCCGCTCGCCCGCCAGGTGATCGAGATCTTCGACGCAGCGGCACCGCGCATGCACGACCACGACGACGTCGCGCGCGGGTTCGTCGAGATCACAGACCGGCAGGGCACCCTGCGCCAGTACCCGCTCGTCTCGGTGTCCATCGGCATCGTGATGTGCGGCGCGGGCAGTTGTGCCGACCACCGGGAGGTGGCCGAGGTCGCGAACGAGATGAAGAAGGTCGCGAAGCGCACCGTCGGGTCCTCGATCGCGGTCGACCGCCGCTCCTCGCCCGGCGACTGACCGCCCCGGCTGCTGGGCGAGGTAGCCCTGCGGCCATGGGAGACTTGCTGCCATGACAGCGAGCGAGGCAGAGGTCGCGGCGATGCGCCGTGCGGTCGAGCTGGCCGCCAACGGCCGCTGCCGCCTGCACCCCAACCCGCTGGTCGGCGCCGTCCTCCTCGACATCGAGGGCCGCACGGTCGGCGAGGGCTGGCACGCCAGGGATCGGGTGGGCGCGCCGCACGCCGAGGTGGTCGCGCTCGACGCCGCCGGCGATGTCGCTCGCGGGGCAACGATGGTCACGACGCTCGAGCCGTGCGCGCATCACGGCCAGTCCGGGCCGTGCGCCGACGCGCTGATCGCGGCTGGCGTACGACGGGTCGTCGTCGGCACCCCGGACCCGACGCCGGTGGCCGGTGGCGGGGCCGACCGGCTGCGGGCCGCGGGCGTCGAGGTCGAGACGGGAGTCGAGGTCGGCCTGGCCCGCGCGGTGAAC